>Ga0081455_10000999_pt1 | contig 35875 bp, 30 predicted proteins | sample TabmetS3T2R1_FD_70207 | JGI IMG/M metagenome (GOLD analysis project Ga0081455, IMG submission 70207) | Tabebuia heterophylla rhizosphere microbial communities from the University of Puerto Rico - S3T2R1 | ecosystem: Host-associated > Plants > Roots > Rhizosphere ...
GGCCGCGGTCAGCGCAGTCACCGGCGTGAGCTGCGTGCGTACGATCATCGACTCGGGAATCGGCGGCGCGGCGGGCTTCACACCGATGAAGCCGACGGTCTTGCCTTCGGGATTCTTGTAGCTGCCGACACTGATCCGCACGCCGCGCACATCACTGCCGCGCTGGTAGCGCACGGCGAGCTCATCGCCCGGCTTGGTGGCCGCGGTCGCCGCGACGAGGTCGCGGAAATCCGTGATCGACTTGCCCTCGATCTCGACGATCTCGTCGCCTTTCTGCAGGCCCACCTTCGCGGCGGGACCGTCGCTCACGACTTGACCGATCACCGCGGGGATCGGCGGCTCCCAGAACTCGAAGCCGAGCCCCTTGAAGAGGGCCGAAGGCTCGGTGAGCTTGCGGCGCGCCTCGCTACCGCCCACGTTCAGTGTCGCGATGTGCCGATGGCCGTCCTTGTCCCGCACGTGGAGCGTGGCCGCGCCGTCGGCGCTGATGGAATCCAGCAAGCGGAACACGACGTCGCGGCGGACGAGCGCATGACCGCCAGCCGGCGCCTCGCCGACCGCCAGGATCTCATCTCCCGAATGCAGCCCCGCGCGCCCCGCGATCGAATCCTTCATCACATCGCCGACGACCGGCCGCACGTCCTTGATGTCGCCCGCGGACCACAACATGCCCCAGAGCACGAGGATCGCGAACACGATGTTGAACGCCGGTCCGGCGAGCAGCACGAGAATGCGCTGCCAAGGCGGCTTGCGCGTGAACGAGCGGGACAATTCCGCGGTGGCGACCGGACCTTCGCGCTCATCCAGCAGCTTGACGTAGCCGCCGAGCGGCAGACTCGCGAGCGAGTAGACCGTGCCGTCCTTACCCGTGCGCTCGAAGATGGGCTTGCCGAAGCCGACCGAGAAACGCAGCACTTTGAAACCGAGGCGACGCGCGACCCAGAAGTGGCCGTACTCGTGCACGGTCACGAGCAAGCTCACGGCCACGATGAACCATAATGCGTACCAGGCGATGCTCATGCGTGGGCCCCTCGTTCGCGGGTCTGCAAGATGGGGATGCGCTCGCGGGCCACTCGCCGCGCTTCGGCGTCGACTGCCAACACGTCATCCAGATCGCGTATGGGCCTTGCCGGTGTAGGCCCGCCGGTCATTTTTGCGAGCACGGCCTCAGAGACCCTCGCGATATCCAGAAAGTTCAACTGGCGGTCGAGGAACGCCTGCACGGCCACCTCGTTCGCGGCGTTGAGTATCGCCGGCGATGAGCCGCCGGCACGCGCCGCCGCCTGCGCGAGCGCGAGACAGCGGAACCGATCGACATCCGGGGCGCAAAATTCGAGCCGCCCGGCACGGATGAGATCGAGGAATTCTACACCGGAGGCGAGCCGATCCGGCCACGCGAGAGCATAGGCGATCGGCGTGCGCATATCGGGTGAACCGAGCTGCGCGAGGACGGAACCGTCCACGTATTCGACGAGCGAGTGCACGATGCTCTGCCGGTGCACGACCACGTCGACCTGCGCGGGATCGAGGCCGAACAGCAGCGCCGCTTCGATGAGCTCGAGCCCTTTGTTCATGAGCGTCGCCGAGTCGACGGAAATCTTGCGCCCCATCACCCAATTGGGATGTGCGCAGGCCTGCTCCGGTGTGCAGGTGGCGAGCTTCTCGATAGGCCAATCGAGGAACGGCCCACCGGAGGCCGTGAGCACCACACGGCGCACGCCTTTCGGCGCCTCGCCCGCGCGAGTGTTCGCCGGCAGACACTGGAAGATGGCGCTGTGCTCGCTGTCCACGGGCAGCAGGGTTGCGCCCGAGGCGCGCGCGGCCTCGATGAGCAGCGGTCCGGCCATCACGAGCGATTCTTTGTTCGCGATCAGCAGGCGCTTGCCGGCTTTCGCCGCAGCGAACGTCGAGCGCAGTCCGGCCGCGCCGACGATGGCGGCCATCACGTACTGCGCTTCCGCCAGCGTTGCGATTTCGAGCAAGCCGCTCTCGCCGCCCAGCACGCGCGTGCTCACACCGGCGCGCGCGATGCGCTCGCGCAGCTCGGCGACCGCGCTTTCGTCGGCGAGCACGGCGTAGTCAGGGCGCCACTGGATGACTTGCTGAGCGAGCTTCGCGGCGTTCTTGTTGGCCGCGAGCGCGACGACGCGGAAGCGATCGGGATGCCGCGCGAGCACATCGAGCGTGTTCTCGCCGATGGAGCCGGTCGAGCCGAGCACCGTCACGCCGATCACGGATGCACTCCGAGCGCGACGAGGCCGAAGAACAGAATCGGGGCCGCACCCGTCACGCTGTCGATGCGGTCCATTACGCCGCCGTGGCCCGGGAAGAGGCTACCGCTGTCCTTCATGCCGGCAAAGCGCTTGAGCAGGCTCTCGGTGAGGTCGCCGACGATGGAGAACGCCACCACGGCGAGGCACAACGGCACGAACCGCAGCAGCGGGATGTTGAACCAGGCGCTACCGATCGCCGCAACCAGCGCACTTGCCACCGCGCCACCCATTACGCCCTCCCAGGTCTTGCCGGGCGATACGTTGGGAGCAAGTCTCGTGCGCCCGAAGCGCCGGCCGACGAAGAACGCGCCGATATCGGCGGCCCACACCAGGATGAGCGCGAACAGGACCCACTCGGGGCCGCGATCGAAGTCGACGAGTCTGTTCAGCGCCATCCACGCGGGCACGAGCGCCAGTGCCCCGGCTACCGCGGCCGCCCATGAGGACACCAGACGCGGTGCGAACATCACCCAGCCCAGCGCAATGAGCCACCACACGAGGGCGACGCGCAGAACGAGGTCTCTGCCGGTGGGGTTGGCAGTGAAATCCCACGCCACCCACATCAGCACGCCGATCAACACAACATACGTGATGCGCAGCGCGACACTCTGCACGCGCAGAAACGCAGACCACTCCCAGGCGCCGGCCAGCACGACCAGCGTGAGCAGGCCTTGTGTGCCCCATGGCGGGAGCCACAGGATCACTGCCAGCAGAATTGCGGCGAGCACGATCGCAGTCGTGACGCGCTTCTTGATGCCCTCCGCCATGATTTGCGGACGGCCTACCCGCGGCCCCGGGCGGCGCGCTGTTGTTGAGCGCTCGTCAAACCGTAGCGCCGCTCGCGGCCCGCGAAGTACTCGAACGCCGCTTCCAACTCGCCGGCGTTGAAGTCCGGCCAGAGCGTGTCGGTGAAGTACAGCTCGGTGTACGCGAGATTCCAGAGCAGAAAGTTCGAGATTCGTTTTTCACCGCCCGTGCGGATGAAGAGATCGGGATCGGCGAGCGGCTCGGGGTTGCCCGCGCCCTGATCGAGCACCGCTAACTCCAAGGCGGCGGAGAGGTCTTGCTCGGTGATGTCCTCGGCGCGCAGCGCGCCCTGCGCGCAACGCCGCGCGAGTTTCTGAGCGGCCTGCAGCACGTCCCATCGCCCGCCGTAGCTCACCGCGACTTGAAGCTGCAGCCCTGCGTTGCCCGCCATTTGTTGTTCTGCGGCTGCGATGCGCGCCTGCAGCCGCACCGACAACGACTTCCTGTCGCCGATGAAACGAATGCGCACGCCGTTCTCGTGGAGCTCGGCGATCTCACGCTCGAGCGCCTCGAAGAACAGGCTCATGAGGCTCGACACTTCGTCCGCCGGGCGCTGCCAGTTCTCACTCGAAAACGCGAACAGCGTGAGCGCCCCGATCTTGCGCTTCACGCATTCCTGGATCGTGAGGCGCACGGCTTCGAGGCCGCTCTTGTGGCCGGCCACGCGGGGCTGGCCGCGCGCGGCCGCCCAGCGCCCGTTGCCGTCCATGATGATCGCGATGTGCCGGGGCAGCGTCACTCCGACTAGACCTGCATGATCTCTTTTTCTTTCGCCTGCAGGAGCTGCTCCACGTCCGCGATGTGCTTATCGGTCAGCTTCTGAATGTCCGCTTCCGCGCGGCGCTCGTCATCCTGCGAGATCAGTTTCTCTTTCAGGGCTTCCTTCACATCCTGCATCACGTCCCGGCGCACGTTGCGCACGGCGACGCGCGCGTTCTCGGCGTCGTGGCGCAGGACCTTGGTGATGTCGCGGCGGCGCTCCTCGGTGAGGGGCGGCATCGGGATGCGAATCACGGTGCCGGCCGTCATCGGCGTGAGCCCGAGGTCGGACTTGAAGATGGCCTTTTCGATCGCCTGCACCATCGTCTTCTCCCACGGGGAGATCACGAGGGTGCGTCCGTCCTCGACGGCGATGTTCGCCACCTGATTGAGCGGCGTGTCCGAGCCGTAGTAGTCCACCTTCAGGTGCTCCACGAGGCTCGGATGCGCACGCCCGGTGCGCAGCTTCCGCGTGTCGGCGGCGAAGTTCTGCACGCATTTCGCCATGCGTGTCGTGGCGTCTTTCTTGATGTCGTCGAGCATGGTCCGACTCCTTAGTCGAACGTGACCAAAGTGCCGACGTCGTCGCCGCGCACCACGCGCGGCAGATCGCCGGCATTGTTGAGATTGAACACGCGCAACGGCAGGCGATTGTCACGGCACATGACCACGGCGGTCGCGTCCATGACGTTCAGCTTGTCCGCCAGCACCTTGTCGTAGGTCAAGCGCGGATAGCGCGTGGCTTTCGGATTGCGAATGGGGTCGTCGGAGTACACGCCGTTGACCTTGGTCGCTTTCAGCAGCAGGTCGGCGTCGATCTCGATGGCGCGCAGGGCGGCGGCGGTGTCCGTCGTGAAAAATGGGTTGCCGGTGCCCGCCGCGAAGATGATGACGCGGCCCTTTTCGAGGTGGCGCACGGCGCGGCGGCGAATGTAGTCCTCGCACACCTGATTGATGCGGATCGCGGACATGACGCGCACGTACAAGCCGAGGCTCTCGAGCGCGTCCTGCATCGCCAGTGCGTTCATGACGGTGGCGAGCATGCCCATGTGGTCCGCCGTGACGCGATCCATACCGGCGCGGGCGAGTCCGGCACCCCGGAAGATATTGCCGCCGCCGATGACGACGGCGACGCTCGTGCCCATTTGCGTGAGCTCGACCAGCTCGCCGGCGATGCGCTTGATCACGGCCGGGTCGATGCCGTAATCGCCCTGCCCCATCAGCGCCTCGCCCGAGAGCTTCACGAGCACGCGCTTGTAAGGACGTTCCGCTGTAGTCATACGTTGTCAGCTCGCTCGAATTGACGCGCAACTTATCACATACAAAAAACCCCGCCGCGGCGGGGTTTTGTGTTGGGGGCGAGGCGGTTAGTGCTTTTGGACTTGCTTCATCACCTCGGCGACGAAGTCCTCCTGCTTCTTTTCGATGCCGGCGCCGACTTCGTAGCGCTCGTACCCGATGACTTTTGCCTTCGCGTTGCCGAGCAGCTTCTCGATGGTGACGTCGGGATCCTTCACGAACGCCTGTCCGGCGAGCGTGATCTCGCCGAGGTTCTTGCGCAGACGGCCTTCCACCATCTTCGCGATGATGTCCGCCGGCTTCGGCTTGCCGCTCGCGGCCGCCTCGTTCTGCGCCTGCTCGACCAGGATGCCGCGCTCCTTCTCCACGATGTCCGCCGGGATGGCGGCGACGTTGAGATAGCGCGGGTTGCTCGCGGCGACGTGCATCGCGAGGTCGTACGCGACCGCCGGCTCGCCGCCTTCGACGGCGACCAGCGCACCGATGCGCGTGCCGTGCACGTAGGCGCCGAGGTGCGTCGGGGCGTTGAGCAGCGTGAAGCGGCGGACGCTGATGTTCTCGCCGATCTTGGCGACGAGGGCGCGACGGCGCTCGTCGATGGTCTCGCCGCTGTCGAGCTTCGCGGCCAGCAACGCGTCGAGCGACGCGGGCCGGTGCTTCGCAGCGGCGGACACCACCGCTTGCGCGAAGCCGCGGAAGTCCGCTTCACGCGCGACGAAGTCCGTCTCGCAGTTCACTTCGACCATGGCGCCCGAGCGGCCATCGGCCGACTTCTCGATCACGATGACGCCCTCGGCCGCGACGCGCGAGGCCTTCTTGTCCGCCTTCGCCAAACCCTGCTTGCGCATGAGGTCGGCGGCGGCATCGAGGTCGCCCTTGGTTTCGACCAGCGCCTTCTTGCATTCCATCATCCCCGCGCCGGTGCGCTCGCGGAGCTGCTTGACCGCATCTGCAGTGATATTCATGTCGTCAGCCTTTCCAGGCCTTGCGGCCGGGATTGAGTGGAGCGCCGCTGCGCGGCACGCCCCTGTCCATTCGAAGCGCCGCCGGCGCTCCGGCGGACCGGAGCGCCCCAGCGCGCACTACGTGTTAGCGACCGCCGTCGCGACGACGACCGCGACCACTATCACCACCAGGGCGGCGGGACGTGTTGGCCGGCGGAGCCGCCGGCACCACCACCGTGGCGGCGACCGCCTCGATGGCGTCTTCGCTCTCGTCGATCTCGTCCGGTGCGGCTTCGCCCTCGACCGGCGCGCGGGCCGGACCCGGGCGGCGCCGTGCCGGCTGCTTCTTGCGGACCGTGGCGGCCGGACGCGGCTTGCCGCGCGCCGACTTCTTGCGCGGATTGCCCGCCTCGTCGAGCTCGACGAACTCGTCCTCGCCGACGGCGACGGCCGGGACCGACTGCTTGCCTTCGAGCACCGCGTCCGCGATGCCGGTGGCGTACAGCTGGATGGCGCGCATGGCGTCGTCGTTTCCGGGAATCACATACTCGACACCGTCCGGCGAGCAGTTGGTATCGACCACCGCGACGACCGGAATGCCGAGCTTCTTGGCTTCGTGAATCGCGATGACCTCATGGCCGACGTCCACGATGAAAATGGCGTCCGGCAGCGACTCCATCTCTTTGATGCCGCCCAGGCTCTTCTCGAGCTTCTCCTGCTCGCGGCGCAGCTGGGTCGCCTCTTTCTTGCCACGCTTCTCGAGCGCGCCACTGGTGGCCATCTCGGTGATCTCGCCGAGGCGGCGGATCGACTGCCGGATGGTCTTGAAATTCGTGAGCATGCCGCCAAGCCAGCGTTGATTGACGAAGGGCATGCCGCACCGGGCGGCCTCCGCCTGCACCGCTTCGCGGGCCGAGCGCTTGGTGCCGACGAACAGCACCTTGCCGCCATCCGCGATGACGCTCTTGATGAAGTTGGCAGCCTCCGTATACATGGGCTGCGTCTTCTCGAGGTTGATGATGTGGATACGGTTACGTTCGCCGAAAATGAAAGGAGCCATCTTCGGGTTCCAGAAGCGGGTTTGATGTCCGAAATGGACACCCGCCTCCAGCATCTGTCGCATGGACACGCCGGGCATTCTCAATCTCCTGTTTGGGTTGGGCCTCCGCGCACCCCCGTCGGCCATCCGGACTGTGCGGCGCTAGCGTCGCGGCGTCCGAACACCCAGCCATCGGGTTATATGGATACGCGTGTGGGGTTGTTTGCCAAAAAAGGCCGCGCTTTATACCATGAGTTCCCCATCGGAACAATGTCTTACGCGGCCCCTTAGAATGGGTCGCAAATTCACGATGCACGTCACCATCAAGTCGCCGGAAGATCAGGAAAAGATGCGGGTCGCAGGGCGCCTCGCCGCCGAAGTGCTCGACATGATCGAAGAGCACGTACACCCCGGCGTGACCACGGAGGAGCTCGACCGTATCTGCCACGACTACATCGTGAACGTGCAGCGAGCCATTCCGGCGAACGTGAACTACCGCGGCTTCCCGAAGACGATCTGCTCGTCCGTGAATCACGTGGTGTGTCACGGCATCCCGAACGACAAGCGGCTGAAGAGCGGCGACATCATCAACATCGATGTCACTGTGATCAAAGACGGGTTTCACGGCGACACGAGCCGCATGTACAGCGTCGGCAAGATTGCGCCGCATGCCCAGCGGCTCACGGACACGTGCCGCGAAGCCATGTGGCGCGGTATCGAGATGGTGCGGCCCGGCGCGCGGCTCGGCGATATCGGGCACGCGATTCAGCAGTTCGTCGAGCGCGAGAATTTCTCCGTCGTCCGCGAGTATTGCGGGCACGGCATCGGGCGCATTTATCACGAAGACCCGCAGGTGCTCCATTACGGCGAGCCGAACACGGGGCTCGAGCTGAAGGCGGGCATGACGTTCACCATCGAGCCGATGGTGAATGCGGGCAAGCGGCACGTACGGCTGCTGCCGGATGGCTGGACGGTGATTACCAAGGATCATTCCCTGTCGGCGCAGTGGGAGCACACCGTGCTCGTCACCCCGCAGGGCTACGAGGTGCTGACGCTCGGAGCGCGCGGGCGGCATTGAGCGCCGCTCGCAGGCAGATTTCTGTATAACCTGGCCCCATATGGTGGGAGACCCTGAGCTGCTGGACGAATATCTGCCGAGCATCGCGGTCTCGGCGCCTTGGCCCTTCCTTTCCCGACTTCCCATCGCACTCGCTGAAGCGGCCGGCTCGCCCGCCGCGTATCGCGAGCTGCTGCGGCAAGCCCACGACGATCTGAAAGCGCGGTTCTTCGCGGACGAGTCCGTGGAGATTCTCGTGCATGCGCGCGCGCAGCTCGTCGACGCCGTTCTGCGCGAAGCGTGCCGCGTGAAGCTCGGCGAACGCTGCGGGCAATGGGCACTCGTCGCCGTCGGTGGATACGGGCGCGGCGAGTTGCACCCATGCTCCGATATCGATCTGCTGCTGCTGGTGCCGCAGCGGCTCGAACATGCCGAGGGCGGCATCGTCGAGCAGTTCATCGCGTTCCTCTGGGACATCGGGCTCGAAGTCGGGCACAGCGTGCGCACCGTCGAGGAGTGCGCACAGGAAAGCACTGCCGACGTCGGTGTGATGACGACGCTCCTCGAAGCGCGCCTCCTGAGCGGCAATGCCGATCTGCTCGCGCAGATGCGCGGGGCCCTCAGCCCGGACCGCATCTGGCCCGTGAGGGAGTTCTTCGAAGCGAAAGTGCGCGAGCAGGCGGACCGGCACCTGAAGTTCAACGACACCGCGTACAACCTCGAGCCCAATGTGAAGACCGGGCCGGGCGGGATGCGGGACATTCAGACCATCGCATGGGTCGCGAAGCGCCACTTCGGCGCGGACACGCTCGATGAGCTGGCAAAGCTCGGCTTCATGAGCCCGGGTGAGCTGCGCCGCTTGAAGCAGGCGCAAGCGTTCCTCTGGAAGGTGCGCTTCGGGCTGCACGTGCTCACCGGCCGGCGCGAGGATCGGCTGCTCTTCGACCATCAGATCAAGCTGGCCCAGACGTTCGGCTACGAGGACGCCTCGTACACGCTCGCGGTCGAGCAGCTCATGCAGCGCTATTACCGCACCGTGATGGACGTCATGCTGCTGAACGAGCTGCTGCTACAGCTGTTCCGCGAAGCCATCCTCACCGAGACGGAGCCGCCGCGACCCTTGAATCCGCGCTTTCAGGTGCGCAGCGGATCGCTCGAAGCGGTGAGCGACGATGTGTTCGCGCGCACGCCGTCCGCGCTGCTCGAAATCTTTCAGCTCTTGCAGCAGCACCCCGAGATCAAGGGCGTGCGCGCGTCGACGATGCGCGCGGTGGCCCGCAGCCTGTGGCTCATCGACGAGGAGTTTCGGCAGAATCCGCGGCACCATCGGCTGTTCGTCGACATCCTGCGCGCGCCCGTCGGCGTGACGCACGAGCTGCGACGCATGAACACCTACGGCGTGCTCGGGCGCTACATTCCGGCGTTCGGGCGCATCGTCGGTCGCATGCAGTACGACTTGTTCCATGCGTACACGGTGGACGCGCACACGCTGTTCGTGGTGAGCAATCTGCGGCGGTTGGCGATCTCGCGGTACGACCACGAGTTGCCGGAGCTGTCGCGGATCATGCAGCAGCTGCCGAAGCCGGAGGTGGTGTACCTCGCCGCGCTGTTCCATGACATTGCGAAGGGACGCGGTGGCGATCACTCGGAGCTCGGCTCGGTGGACGCCGAGGCGTTCTGTCTCGAGCAGGGTCTCTCACGTTACGACGCCCGCTTGGTGGCGTGGCTCGTGCGCAATCACCTCGAGCTGTCGATTACCGCGCAGAAGCAGGATATCGGCGATCCGCAAGTAATCAATGCGTTCGCGCAGCGTGTCGGCGACGAGACGCACCTCGATTATTTGTACGTGCTCACGTGCGCGGACGTGCGCGGCACGAATCCGAAGCTGTGGAATTCGTGGAAGGCGTCGCTGTTTCACGAGTTCTATCAGCGTGTGAAGCGCGCGCTGCGCCGTGGACTGGAGAGTCCGATCGATCAGGACGAGCTCACGCGCGAGACGCAGGAAGCCGCGCGCAAGCTGCTCGTCGCGCAGCACCTGACCGATGCAGATATCGATCGCGTTTGGGCACGGTTGTCCGCGGCGTATTTTCTGCGGCACTCGCCGGAAGAAGTCGCTTGGCATACGCGGCTGCTCGCGGATCGGCCGGATGGGGCGAACGAACCGCTGGTCGCCATCGAGCCGCAGAGCGTGCGTGGTACGACGGGCGTGCTCGTGTACGGCATGCCCGGGCGCTACGGATTTGCGCGTGCGACGGCGGTGCTGGATCAGCTCGGCTTGACGATCGTCGATGCGCGTATCACGCCGATCAGCGAAGGACTCAGTCTCGACTTCTACCACGTGCTGGAAGATGACGGCGCGATGATCACGGACGCAGACCGTCAGCACGAGATCGAGCAGGCCCTGTGGCGCGCGATGAAGCGCCCGGAAGACTCGCCCGTCGCTGTTTCGCGGCGCGCGCCGCGGCAGGCGCGGATGTTCAATACGCCGACGCAGATCTCTCTGAGCGTGGACGAGCGCAACCAGCGATCCGTGCTCGAGCTGACCGCAGGCGACCGGCCTGGCCTGCTCTGTGACGTCGGCAAAGTGCTGCTCGAAGAGCGCATCGAGCTGCACAACGCGAAGATCATGACCGTCGGCGAGCGCGCGGAAGACGTGTTCTATGTGACGGACTTCGAGCACCGGCCGCTCACGGAATCGGCCGCCGAGCATCTCAAGACGCGTCTGACTCAAGCCCTCGACCGCCGACGGGCTGCCTGATGCCGGCGCCGCGCGCTAGAGTGGGCGTACAGCCCACACGTCCGGCCACCGACGAGGCACAAAAAACCCACGCTTTAGGTACGGCGGTCGCCGGTGCAGCGGTCGCCGGAACGACGCGCGCCTGATGGTCGACGCCGGCGTGCCGGCGACAGCACCGACGAGTCCACATGAATCCACGTCTCGATCTCTTACATCCCTACCCGTTCGAGCGTCTCGCACGCTTGAAGACCGGTGCCACGCCGCCGGACATCCCGCACATCGCAATGTCCATCGGCGAGCCCCAGCACGAACCGCCCGCCTTCATCCTCGAAACGCTGCGAGCGAATCTGCACCGCCTCGGTAGCTACCCCGCGACGGCAGGTCTCATCGAGCTGCGCGCCGCGGCCGCGCGGTGGCTCGAACGCCGGTTTTCGCTGCCGGCGAACGCTGTACACGCGGAATCCATGGTGTTGCCGGTGAACGGCACGCGGGAGGCATTGTTCGCCTTCGTCCAATGCGTCGTGAACGACAAGCCTGACGCGCTGGTAGCGATGCCCAATCCGTTCTATCAAATCTATGAGGGCGCGGCCTTGCTCGCCGGCGCAAAGCCCTACTTTCTCAACACGACCGCGTCGCACCGCTACATCCCCGACCTCGATGCCGTACCCGCGGAAGTCTGGCAACGCTGCCAGCTTCTGTTCCTCTGCAACCCCGGCAACCCTGCGGGCGCCATCGCCTCGACGAGCTACCTCGTGCATGCCCTCGAGCTCGCCGAGCGCCACGACTTCATCATTGCAGTCGACGAGTGCTACGCCGAGATTTATCTCGACGACGCGAATCCGCCGCCGAGCCTGCTGCAAGCGGCGCTCGCAACCGGTCGCGCCAAGCTCGAACGCTGCGCGGTGTTCCACAGCCTGTCGAAGCGATCGAGCGTGCCCGGCCTGCGATCCGGCTTCGTGGCCGGCGATCCGTCGCTCATGTCGCGCTTCCTCCTCTATCGCACGTACCACGGCAGCGCCATGGCCGTGCCCACGCAGCTCGCGAGCGTCGCCGCGTGGAATGACGACGCGCATGCCGCGCAGAATCGCCGCCTCTATCAAGAGAAGTTTGCGCGCGTGCTGCCGATCCTCACGCCGGTCCTGAATGTGACACGCCCGGACGGCGCGTTTTATCTCTGGCCCGATGTCGGCGGCGATGACGAAGCCTTCACGCGCGAGGTGTTCGCTGCGCAGAACCTGACCGTCCTGCCGGGCAGCTATCTCGCGCGCGACATGAACGGCATCAATCCGGGCCGCGGCCGCATTCGCATCTCGCTCACCGCGAATGTCGAGCAGTGCATCGCCGCCGCCGAACGGCTACGCTCCTTTCTTTCACAACGCAGACCGACATGAGCACTCTCCAAGCCACCATCGAAGCGGCCTTCGAGCGCCGCGCCGACATCACGCCCGCGAACGCCGACCCTGCCCTCCTCCGCGCCATCGAAGAGACGATCGCGCTGCTGGATTCGGGCAAAGCGCGCGTCGCCGAGAAGAAGGACGGCCAGTGGGTCGTCAACGAGTGGCTGAAGAAAGCCGTGCTGCTGCACTTCCGCACGCACGACAACAAGGTCGTCGATGCGGGGTACGCGCGCTTCTACGACAAAGTGCCGCTGAAGTACGAGAACGCAACGGAGGCGGATTTGCGCGCCGGCGGCGTTCGCGTCGTGCCACACGCGATTGCGCGGCGAGGTGCGTACGTCGCGCCGAATGCGGTGTTGATGCCGAGCTACGTGAACATCGGCGCGTACGTCGATAGCGGCACGATGGTCGACACGTGGGTCACGGTCGGCTCGTGCGCCCAGATCGGCAAGAACGTGCACTTGTCCGGCGGGGTGGGCATCGGCGGCGTACTCGAGCCGCTGCAGGCGGCGCCGACGATCATCGAGGACGACTGCTTCATCGGCGCCCGCTCGGAGGTCGTCGAGGGCGTCATCGTCGAACAGGGCGCCGTGCTCTCGATGGGCGTGTTCATCGGCCAAGGCACACGCATTTACGATCGCGCCACCGGCAAGGTCTATCGCGGTCGGGTTCCGGCCGGCTCGGTCGTCGTCCCCGGCACCCTGCCCTCCGAGGACGGCAAGTACGGCCTCTACTGCGCGATCATCGTGAAACAAGTCGACGCGCAGACTCGCAAGAAGACGTCGATCAACGAGCTGCTGCGCGCGGCGGAGTAGCTGCCCTACTTGGTAGGCGCCCGGCGCCCAGCGGCACTAGTTTCATTGGACGATGCTCCCTGCAACAGCGGCAATCCATGCGATCATTGTCACACGAGTGTAACGCGTGGAGCCTTCGATGCGACTGTTCTCCCGGCTCATGCCCCGTGAGGGGCGGTTCTTCGCGTTGTTCGATCAGCACGCGGAATACGTCGTCCAGGGCAGCGCCGCGCTCGTCGAGCTGCTGCGCGGATTCGAGGACGGCGCGAGCCGCACGGCGCGCGTGAACCGCATCCTCGAGCTCGAGCACGCCGCGGACCGTGTGACGCGCGAGACCGTCTCTCTGCTCCACAAGACGTTCGTCACACCGCTCGATCGCGACGACATTCATCGCCTGATCTCGCGCATGGACGACGTGCTGGACTTGATCCAGGATGTCACCGAAGCGCTGCAGCTCTACGACATCCAGCGCCTCACGCCCGAAGCACTGCAGCTCGCCGAGCTCCTGCAGGAATGCTGCATCCGTGTACAGAAGGCGGTGCATTGCCTCGCTACGCTCGAGGAATCCGCGCGGGTGCTGAAGCTGTGCAACGAGATCGACGCGCTCGAATCCGAGGCGGACAAGGTGATGCGCACCGGCATCTCCAAGCTCTTCCGTGAGGAGAGCGACGTGCGCCAGCTCATCAAGCTCGAAGCGGTGTATCAGCTGCTCGAAGCCGCGACGGATCACTGCGAGAACGTCGCGAACATCATCGAAGGCGTCGTGCTCGAGCACGCGTGATGCTCGACGGCTCGACCGCGTTCCACGCGCTCGCGATGTTGGTGGCGCTGGCTCTCATCTTCGATTTTCTGAACGGCTTCCACGACGCGGCCAACTCCATCGCAACGGTGGTCTCGACCGGCGTCTTGAAGCCCTATCAGGCGGTCGCGTGGGCCGCGTGCTTCAACGTCGTGGCGATCGCGATTTTCGACGTGCACGTGGCGGCGACGATCGGCAAGGGCATCGTCGCGACGCCCTTCGTCGATGCGCGGCTGATCTTCGGCGCGCTGATCGGCGCCATCGCGTGGAACCTGATCACGTGGTACTACGGCATTCCGTCGAGCTCGTCGCATGCGCTGATCGGCGGGCTGATCGGCGCCGCCATGGCAAAGGCCGGCACGGCACCGCTGCTCATGCCCGGCATTCTGAAGACCACGGCATTCATCGTGATCTCGCCGGTGCTCGGGTTGGTGCTGGGCGCGCTGCTGATGATCGCCGTGTCGTGGATCTTCTTTCGCTCCTCGCCGAGGCGAGTCGATACGCTCTTCCGACGCTTGCAGTTGGTGTCGTCCGCGCTCTACAGCATCGGGCACGGCAGCAACGACGCGCAGAAGACGATGGGAATCATTTGGATGCTGCTGATCTCGGCGGGCGTCGCGCGTGAAGATCACCTGCCGCTGTGGGTGATCGTCAGCTGCTACTTCGCGATCGGGCTCGGCACGCTGTTCGGCGGGTGGCGCATCGTGAAGACGATGGGGCAGAAGATCACGAAGCTGCGACCTGTGGGTGGTTTCGCGGCCGAAACGGGTGGCGCGATCACCCTCTTCCTCGCTTCTAACCTCGGCGTCCCCGTGTCGACCACTCACACCATTACCGGCGCCATCATCGGCGTGGGGACCGCGCAGCGCGTGTCCGCGGTGCGCTGGGGTGTCGCCGGTAACATCGTGCTCGCGTGGGTGATCACCATTCCCGCCGCCGCAGTGATCGCCGCACTGGCATGGTGGCTCGGGCGCTGGTTCTGAACGGTACAGGGTCGATGGTACGCCGCTTTTGCCGCGCGCCCCGTCGCCAAACCGTACATCCCACCACAGAAGCGGATGCGCTCGAGAGCCCACGAGCTCGGTGAGGAGCCAGCCACGAACGTCGCCGACCGGCAATGCGCTAAGTGTGCTGCGCGACCGTGCTTGCAGCGACGGTCTCCCCCTGCGCGCCCGCATCCTGCCCCATCGACTCGATGTGCCGCCCGAGGTTGCGCGCATGGTCGCCGATGCGTTCGAGCGACTTCAACACGAACGCCGCCTCCAGCGCGATATCGAAGTGGCGCGGATCTTCCATCGCGCGCGTCAGTAACCGGCGCAGGCCCGCCGCGTACTCCTCATCGAGATCGCGGTCACGCGTGATGACTTCGCTCGCCATCGGCAGATCGATGCGATCCAAGGCTTCGAGAGACATCCGCAGCAGGCTCACCGCCAACCGCGCCAGGTGACGGGCGTCGCGTGTCGTCGCCGGGCCGGGACGGCTGCCGTGGCCGCTCAACACCGTGCGCGCGATCTTCGCAGCCTCATCGCCCGCGCGCTCGAGCTCCGCGACGATCTTCGAAATCGCGATGATCACGCGCAGATCCGACGCCATGGGCTGGCGCCGCGCGATCAGCGTGAGGTGGTCCGCGTCGATGCTCTTGTCGTACTGATTGACGGTCTGCTCGCGCTCGAGCACGCGCCGCGCGCCGCTCGCGTCCCACTCCGTATAGGCCAACGCGGCTTCACGGACTTGGTCGAGCACCAGCCCGCCCATTTCGATCACGCGCAAGTGGAGCGCGGCGAGCGCGCCGTCGAAGGCTCTGCTGATGTGCCCTTCGAGCATTCCCTCAGCCGAAGCGGCCCGTGATGTAGTCTTCCGTCAGCTTGTGCCGCGGATTCGTGAACACGCGGTCCGTTTCGCCGACTTCGATGAGATCGCCGAGATGGAAATACGCCGTGCGCTGGGACACGCGCGCCGCCTGCTGCATCGAGTGCGTCACGATGACGATCGCGTAGCTCGCGCGCAGCTCGTCGATGAGGTCTTCGATCTTCGCCGTCGCGATCGGGTCGAGCGCCGAGCACGGCTCGTCCATGAGAATGACTTCCGGATTCACGGCGATCGTGCGCGCGATGCACAGGCGCTGCTGCTGACCGCCCGACAGGCTCGTGCCGGGATGCGACAACCGATCCTTCACTTCTTCCCATAGACCGGCGCGCCGCAGGCTCGTGTGCACGATCTCGTCGAGCTCGACGCGATCCGCCGCGAGCCCGTGAATGCGCGGCCCGTACGCGACGTTTTCGTAGATCGACTTCGGAAACGGGTTCGGCTTCTGGAACACCATGCCGACGCGGGCGCGCAGCTGCACCACGTCCTGCTTCTTGTCGTGGATGTCCTTGCCGTCGAGCACGATCGAGCCCTCGACGCGCGCGCCGACGATCGTGTCGTTCATGCGATTCAAGCAGCGCAGGAATGTCGACTTGCCGCAACCCGACGGGCCGATCATCGCGAGCACCTGCTCACGCGCGATGTCGATGCTCACCTTCTTGATGGCGTGCTTCTCACCGTAATACACGTCGACATCGCGGCAGGAGAACAGCGGATTCTCGACCGTGACGGTGCCCACCGTCTGCACGTCGCCGCTGATGGCGAGCGACTCGGGCGTGGCGGCCGAAGACCGGCGCCCGCTCGGCTTCACGTTGAGTCCGGCGTCCGGCGAGGCGGCAGCGGGAGTCTCGCGTTTCGTCTCGACGGTCGTGGAATCCATGTTGGAGCTCACTTTGACTTACCAGCGTCTTTCGAATCGATTACGGAGGACGACTGCGGTGGCGTTCATGACGACGAGGAACGCGAGCAGCACGATGATCGCCCCCGATGTGCGCTCGACGAACGCGCGCTCCGGGCTATCCGACCACAGGAACACCTGCACCGGCAACACCGTCGCGGGATCAGTGAAACCCTTGGGTACGTCCACGATGAAGGCGACCATGCCGATCATCAAGAGCGGCGCCGTTTCGCCGAGAGCGCGAGCCATGCCGATGATCGTGCCGGTCAACATGCCGGGCATGGCCAACGGCAGGACGTGGTGCGCGACCATCTGAATCTTCGATGCGCCCATTCCGAGCGCGGCCTCGCGAATCGACGGCGGTACCCCCTTCAGCGCGGCGCGCGAGGCGATGATGATCGTCGGCAGCGTCAAGAGCGTGAGCACGAGCGCGCCGACGAGCGGCGCCGAGCGCGGCAGCCCGAAGAAGCCGATGAACACGGCGAGGCCCAAGAGCCCGAACACGATCGACGGCACCGCCGCGAGGTTGTTGATGTTCACCTCGATCAGATCCGTCCAGCGGTTCTTGTGCGCGAACTCTTCGAGGTAGATCGCCGCCGCGACGCCGATCGGGAACGATAGCGCAAGCGTCAGGACCAGCGTGAACAGCGAGCCCATCACCGCGCCCCACACGCCGGCCTGCTCCGGCTCGCGCGAGTCGCCGTGCGTGAAGAACGTCTTGTTGAAGCGCAGCTCCAGCGCATCGGCCTTCTCGAGTGCCGTGATCCACTCGAACTGCTGCGTGGATAGCGGCCCACCCTCGTCCGCCGTCGCGCGCGGGATCTTGCCCTTCATGAACAGGTCGACGTCATCGCTCGCGAGCACCCACTGCGTCTCACGCTGGCCGATCAGCCCGCCGGTGCTCATCACGCGATCGCGCAGATCGAATGCGGCACCGCCGCTCACGAGCCGCCCGAGATCGCGCACGTTCTTGCGCCCTTCGACCTGCGGAAAGCGGTCCTTCAACGCGGCGCGAATGATGGCCTGATAGTCGGCGTTGCGAATATCCTCGGGCTTGCGGGTCCCCGCCGGATCGATGATCGCCGGATCGTAGAACACCTCGAGCTTCACGTACGACTGCCGGAACGTCGAGGCGCCCTTGATGAAGATCGTCGCGAACAGGAACACGACGAACACGATGCCGAAGAACACGGCCAACATGCCGTAGATCTGGAAACGCCGCTCCGCCCAGTACCGCCGGCGCAGGCTCTTCGCCACGCGCTCCTGCGTCTGCTGCGGCGTGCGCGCGGCGGCGCCCGGCCGCTCCGCGATTCCGCTCGGGGCGTTCGGCAAACCATTCGTGCGCTCACTCATACTGTTCCCGATATTTCTTCACGATGTGCAGGGCCAGCACGTTGAGCCCGAGCGTCACGAGGAACAGCACCAGACCGAGCGCGAACGCCGCGAGCGTCTTGGGGCTGTCGAACTCCTGGTCGCCGACGAGCAGTGTGACGATCTGCACCGTCACGGTCGTCACCGCTTCGAACGGATTCGCGGTGAGATTGGCGGCGAGACCGGCGGCCATCACCACGATCATGGTCTCGCCGATGGCGCGCGAGATCGCGAGCAGCACGCCGCCGACAATGCCGGGCAGCGCCGCGCGGACGACCACTTGCTTGATCGTTTCCGACTTCGTCGCGCCGAGCGCGTACGCGCCATCGCGCAAGGACTGCGGGACCGCCGTGATCATGTCATCCGCGAGGGACGACACGAACGGCACGATCATGATGCCCATCACGAGCCCCGCCGCGAGCGCACTCTCCGAAGCCACATTGAGCCCCAGTGCTTCGCCCCACGTGCGCAGCGCCGGCCCGACCGTCAGCGCGGCGAAGAACCCGTACACCACCGTCGGAATGCCCGCGAGAATTTCGAGGAACGGCTTGGTCCACGCACGGAACTTGCGGTGCGCGTATTCGGCGAGGTAGATCGCCGAGAACAACCCGATCGGCACCGCGATCAACATCGCGATGCCGGAAATCATCATGGTGCCCCAGAAAAGAGGCACGGCGCCGAACGCGCCGGAGGAGCCCACTTGATCCGCGCGGATCGCGGTCTGCGGGCTCCACTGCAAGCCGAACAGGAATTCGTACCAGGGTACCTTGCTGAAGAAGCGCATCGCCTCGAAGGCGACCGACGCGATGATGCCCACCGTCGTCAGCACCGCGATCAGCGACGAGCCGATGAGCGCCCACTCGACCATGCGCTCCACCGCGTTGCGCGCGCGGAAGGGCGCCGAGATGCGCGAGCGCACGATCACCATCGCGATGAGCCCGAGGGCGATGACGAGCGCCGTCAACGCGAGCCGCGCGGTGCTTCGCAGCTGCAGATACTCAGCCGCAGCCGCGCGAATCTCCGGGCGCGCGGCCTCCATCGAGACATTGCCGGCCACGACGTTGCGCACGTCATTCAGCGCGAGGCCCAGCTCTGCGGGCGGCAGGCGTTGCACGTCCGCAGGCAAGTGCTTCGTGACGACCGAGATGATGATCGAGTCCTGAAACGCCAGCCACAGCGCCAACACGATGAGCGCCGGCACCGCGCACCACAGCGCCGTGAGGGCGCCGTAGTAACTCGGTAGCGAATGGAGATTGCGAATGCCACGGATGCCGCCGACGACCGCCAGCGCGCGTTGCTTCCCTACAGCGTAGGCAACCAGCGTCAGGCCGACGAGTACGACTAGAAGAGCCGCTGGTGTCATACAGTCCTGTCGGTATCCCCGAAACTTAGGGCTCGGCTGCGCTTCTACACAGCCGAGCCCGTTTTAGGTGGCGAAGTCTGCCCGATTTTCGTGACGGACAGAACCTCAGAAGCCCACGTTCAAGTCGATTTGCAGACGCCGGTACTTACGATCGTTCACCGGGGTCGTGCCCGCCAGGAACGGCAGGTCGATGTTCGTGTCGTTGAAGAAGTACGTGCCGTTGATGCGGAAATTGCGGCCGAAGCCGTATCCCACCTTGAACACGTGACCCTTCGAGCCCGTCACGCCGCCCGCGAAGTCCGAATCGATCCACTGGCCGTAGAGCGCGTCATTCTCGATCTTCTGGTAGACGTAGCCCACTTCCCAGGAGTGCGCGCCCGTCACGCGGCCGTACTGGATGCCGCCCATGTAGGCGGTATCGAGCCCGCTCGGCGTGGTGGGGCTGACGACGAAGTCCGCACGGTTGTTCTTCGCGTAGTCGATCGCAAAGATCAGCGGTTGTCCGCCCACCTGCATCGACAACTCCGCCATCGCTTCGACGACGTTGAAGTCGTTTGCGATACAGGCGGTGCTCGTGGCGGTGACGACACCGGGTCGGCAAACCGCCGGGCTCGCCGTCGTCGTGTTGCCGAACGCGTTGCCAGGCAAGGTGGCGTCCTGCACAGCGTTGTAGCCTTCGACGGCGCCGTTGTCGAAGTACGAGGCCGCGAGCGTGAGGCGCGTCGTGCTCGTGAGGTCGGCGCGCCAGCCGATCTGCGCGCCGGCCATCGTCGAGTCGGGACCCGCCGAGCGCTCGGCCAGCTGATAGTAGAAGGCGGACGCGAACAGGCCCAGCGGCGTCGAGCCGGTGCCCTGTTGCCAATTCAGCGCAATGCCTTCCGGATTGATGTCGTTGTCGAAGAACAGCGAGCCGGTCGGACGCACGAACGGATACCGCATCTTGCCGAACGTGCCCTTGAAGCTCGCGGTCGGCGCCCACTGCACGAAGGCCGTGTCGAAAAAGATGCGCTTGCGGGAGCTCGCGTCCGTCAGCGTCTGATTCGACGAGCGCGCATCGCCGTAACCGCCGTTCGAGAGCGGCTCGCTGGAGGTGAGCTGGAATTCGGACGTGACCGTATCGTTCACCTTCGCGACGAAACCGGCACGCACGCGGATGCGATCGCGGTTGCGCTCGCGGGCAACGAACTCCTGCTTGATGTCTTCGTTGCGATAGCGGAAGTCGCCTTTCCACGTGAACCGGCCGACCCAGTCGCCGACATTCGCGCGCTGCTGCGCGATCATGTCGAGTGTCTTGTCCTGGGTCTCCGTTTGCGCCTTCTGCGCCTTCTCCATTTCGGCGACCTTTGCCTGCAGCGCTTCGATCTGCGCCTTCAGTTGGGCGAGCTCGGAGGCCGATTGCGCGCTCGCGGCCGGAACGTAGGCAACACTCGACAGGGCCGCGGCGACCGCGGCTACGATCAAACTATTTTTCATGTGACGCTTTCTGTGGCGGAAATTTTTTCGTTCGTCAGAGCTTCACATTCTTCAGCGCCGTCGCGTCGGCGCGGATCTTGCCGCGCTCGGCATCGCTCGGCGGAATCAAGCCCTTGTCGGCGAGATAGCCTTCCTGGCCCAGAGCCTTGTCGCTCACGTACTCGGTAACGAATTCCTTGATGCCCGGGATCACGCCGATATGCGCCTTCTTCACGTAGATGAAGAGCGGGCGCGAGGCGGGATACTTGCCCGAGGCGATCGTCTCGAACACGGGGCCGACGCCTTCGAGGATGCTGCCAGCGAGCTTGTCCTGGTTCTCTTCCAGGTAGCTGTAGCCGAAGATGCCGATCGCGCTCGCGTTCGCTTCGAGCTTCTGCACGATGAGGTTGTCGTTCTCGCCCGCTTCGACGTACGCGCCGTCCTCACGGATGCTGTCGCACACTTTCTTGAAGCGGCCTTCGTCGACGTCCTTCAGCGTCTTGATCCACGGGAAGGTCGAGCAGCCGGATTCCATGAAGAGCTCGACGAACGCGTCGCGCGTGCCGGAGGTCGGCGGCGGGCCGAGCACTTCGATCTTCTCGTCCGGCAGCGACGCATTGACCTGCTTCCAGCTCTTGTACGGGTTCGCGACGAGCGTGGTCGGATTCGACGGGTCCGGCACCTGCTTCGCGAGCGCGAGATAGACGTCCTTGCGCGTGACCTTGAGGTTCGGCGACTTCTTGCTGTGCGCGAGCACGATGCCGTCGTAGCCGATCTTGATTTCGACGATGTCCTTGACGCCGTTCTTGGCGCAGGTGTCGACTTCGGTCTGCTTGATGCGGCGGGACGCGTTGGCGATATCGGGATGCTGCACGCCGACGCCGTTGCAGAAGAGCTTGATGCCGCCGCCGGTGCCGGTGCTCTCGACCTTCGGCGTCTTGAATTGACCGGCGCGGCCGAACTGTTCGGCGACCGCCGTCGTGAACGGATACACCGTCGAGGAGCCGACGATGCTGATGTAATCGCGAGATGACTGTGCTTGCGCCGTGCCCGTGAGCGCGAGCGCGCCGACTGCGAGAGACAGCATGAATTTAGTAGTCACGAGACGACCTCCGGTTGTGACCGGGCGCACTTTATGGGCGGATTGTTACAGTCACGTTGCGCTGGCGACAGGTTGAGCCAAGCGATTGATTGGACACCGGCGATTTGTATTGCGCGCGTATGACAACACTTGAGTTGAGGTAGCCGTACCCGTATAAGACGCGCGCAATGTCCACTACCCTCGAGCTCACTCAGGACCTCATCTCGCGCCGCTCCGTCACGCCGGCGGATGAGGGATGTCAGGACGTCATGTCGGCCCGGCTCGAAGCCGTGGGGTTCCGCATCGAGCGGCTGCGCTACGGAATCGTCGATAACCTGTGGGCGAGACGCGGCACCGAGGGGCCGGTGCTCTGCTTCGCCGGGCACACCGATGTCGTGCCGACCGGGCCGCTCGAAGAGTGGAAATCGGACCCGTTCGTGCCGACGGTGCGCGAGGGCGTGCTGTACGGGCGCGGCGCCGCCGATATGAAGAGCGGGCTCGCGGCCATGGTCACTGCAACCGAGCAGTTCGTGCGCGAGTACCCCGAGCACAAGGGCTCGATCGCCTTTCTGATCACCAGTGACGAAGAAGGGCCTTCGGTCGACGGCACCAAGAGGGTGATGGAGACCCTGAACGCGCGCGGCGAAAGGATCGATTGGTGCATCGTCGGAGAGCCCTCCAGTGAGAAGGCGATCGGCGACACCATCAAGATCGGGCGGCGCGGATCCTTTAGCGGGCGGCTCACGGTGCACGGCGTGCAGGGACACGTGGCGTATCCGCAGCTGGCCAACAATCCGGTGCACGCGTTTGCGCCGGCGCTCGCGGAGCTAGTGGCGCGCGTATGGGACAACGGCACGGAGCACTTCCAGCCGACGACGTTTCAGATCTCGAACTTCAATGCGGGCACGGGGGCGCCGAACGTCATTCCCGGCGAGCTCAAGGCGCGGTTCAATCTGCGCTACTCGCCGGTGCAGACGCTCGACGGGCTCAAGGAGCAGGTCGAAGGCATTCTCCGCAAGCACAACGTGAAGTTCACTATCGAGTGGTACCTCTCGGGTGAGCCGTTCTACACCCCGCCCGGCGTGTTTTCTGAAGCGGTGAGCGCCGCGGTTGCCGAGGTGCGCGGGGCGCCGCCGGCCTACTCCACCGGCGGGGGCACCTCAGACGGGCGGTTCATTGCACCGACTGGGGGGCAGGTTGTGGAGTTGGGGGTGGTGAATGCCAGCATTCACAAGGTGAACGAGTGCGTGCGAGTTGAGGAGATCGACGCGCTTCATCGGATGTATTTCGGGGCGCTGCGGAATCTACTGGCGAAGTAGACGCGCAGGGATGCGTTGCGCGGGGTCTACGGTTTGCGGCCGTTACGGCGAGCGAAGGGGGCGGCGAGCATCGGAAACGATGCGAGTCGACTTGCGTGACTGCCACACTGGCCGCCTCCGGGAAGTTGTTCGCTGCCGCCGAGCGGGTTTTGTTCGCGGCGGCTCGCGTGGTCACCCAAGCTTCCGCGTAAGGGGGTGTTCCGGCGCGGTTGACAATCAGTTGTCATGTCATTTGACAAGCGGTTGTCAAACAGACTCTCCGCCCCCGCTCATCGCGGCGGTCGTTGAGCGGAGTAATCCTTCCGCGTCGTTTCACCAGAAATTGAATGCACGCAGCGGTAGCGGACGACTCGCCGTCGGTGCAAAACGCGCAGCTATCGCCAATTCCGCCGCGCCGTTCGGCGTTGTTCGGCGCATCCTCGCGAGCTCGTCAGCGCGTACGAGCTCTACTGCTCGGCGAAGCGGGGCTCCGAGGTCATGGCGGGCGTCGACTTGCGGCGTAGGTTGGCGAACACGCCGAACACGCCGAGGGCCGCGGTGCTGATCAGCACCCAGGCGGGCATCGCCAGGCCGAGAAAGCGCCAGTTGATCTCGGCACACTCGCCGCCTCCGGTGAGCACCTTCTTGATCAGCTCGATGGGCGGCGTGAACTTCACGAGCACGCTGAGAGGCGCGCCGCACGAGGGCACCGAGCCCGGCGGCAGACTCTGCACGTAGAGATGCCGGGCCGCGACGCCAATCGTCGCCAGCGCCGCGATGGCGACCAATCCCGCGTACCCATACGAGCCCCACCCCTTCGGGTTGTGAAGCCCCGCCAGCAGAAACACCACGCCCAGCGTGATGACGCCAATCCGCTGGAAAATGCAGAGCGGACACGGCTCCAGGCCCAGCCCGTACTGGGCGTATAGGGCATACCCCATCAGCGCGGCACAGATCAGGAATCCCGCGAGGTTCAAAGAACGGCGATTGCTCAGCACGGCAGTGTTCATTTCGGCGGCGATCCTACGTCAGCGGCGGGGGCGTATGCACGCCGGCGGGCCCCAAGCCATGGAGGGTTGCGACCCAAGCGCGAGCTAGGAGTTCAGCGGCGGCAGGGCGATGGGCTTCGCCGGGGGACGGCGTGACAGTTCAGCCCGCGGCGGGCTTGGCGGCGGGCCGGCTGGGCGGCTTGCCTTCCTTCAGCTCGCGCTCGACATCATCCAGCGAGGTATGGCGGATGTCCTTGCCGTGAACCATGTAGATCACGTACTCGCTGATGTTCTTGGCGTGGTCGCCGATGCGCTCGAGCGCGCGCACGACCCACAGGATGTCCAGCGCGCGCCGAATGGTGCGCGGGTCTTCCATCATGAAGGTGATGCACTGGCGCTGGATCGCTTCGTACTCTTCGTCGACGAGCCGGTCCTGCCGGGCCACTTTCAGCGCCGCCTCGACGTCCATGCGGGCGAAGGCATCGAGGGCATCGTGGACCATTTCCGACACCACGCGCCCGAGATGTTTGATCTCGCGGTACTTGTCCGCCGGCCGCTCCATCGTCGCCAGGCGCGAAGCGATGTAGCCGACTTTCTCGCCCTCGTCGCCGATGCGCTCGAGGTCCGTAATCGTCTTGATGATGGCGACGATCAATCGCAGGTCGCCGGCCGCGGGAGCGCGCGTCGCGAGGATGCGGCTGCACTCCTCGTCGATGGACACTTCCATGTCGTTGACTTTGTAGTCGTCCATCGCCACCGCTTCGCCGAGTGAGCTGTCGCCCTCGACGAGCGCAGTGACTGCCTTCTGCAGCTGCTGCTCGACGAAGCCGCCCATCGCGAGCACTTTGCTTCGCACGCGCTCCAAGTCTTCGTTGAAGCGGCGGGAAATGTGGTGGCTCAGGTCCGCGGTTTCCATGTGCCGATCATAGCGGAACGCTTGCGCGCGGCTAGCCCCCGTTGCTCATGGAAATCGAGACCTCGGACACACCTGTGTAACTCTGCGACCCTCAGGCCGCTGTCGCAGCCAAGCCCGGCACCAGCGCCACACCGCCCTGCCCCGCATGCGACCAACGCAGCAGCTGCATCTCTCCGCTCATGTCCTCGATAACCGCGGAGCACGTCTCTACCCAGTCGCCGGTGTTGCAGTAGAGGGTGTTGCCGGCGCGGCGCAAGTTCGCGCGGTGAATGTGCCCGCAAAGGATGCCGTCGAAGCCCAGTGCTTCGGCGTGGCGAATCGCCGTCTTCTCGTAGTGCTCGATGTAGCGCACGCTGCCGCTGACGGCCAGCTTCAGCCGCTCGGCGAGCGGAAAGTACGGGCGACCGAGCACGCGCCGCACGTCGTTCAGGCGGTCGTTCACCATCACGGTGAAATCGTAGAGCGCGTTGCCCAGCCAGGCGATGAAGCCGGAGCACGAGTGTGCCATCTCGGCGTCGAACTGGTCGCCGTGAACGACCAGCAACCGCTGGCCCTTGGCAGTCTGGTGCACCCATTCCTGATGCACCTCCACTTGCCCGCTCAACATCTCGGCCACGAGCGACAGGTTCGCGTCGTGATTGCCCGGGATGTAGATGAGCCGCGCACCGGCGCGCCGCTTCGCGAGCAGCACGCGCACCACCTGCGTGTGCTCGTCGTTCCAGAAAAAGCGCTGCGCGAGATTCAGGTGATCGACGATGTCCCCGGCGAGGATGATGGTTTCAGCGTCGAGGTGGCGGAGGAACTCGGCCAGCTCGCGCGCCCGAGCGCGCTTGAAGCCAAGATGGATGTCCGACAGGAACAGCGTCCGCACCGAACGCTTCGATTGCACGCGCGCCATGGCTCTCCGGAAGCTCGCTTGGGTGCGTCTAGGGTGCGAATCCGGCGTTGCGAGGGGATGACAAGGCCGCGAATTATTTCTTTCACGGAAGCGCACTTACGGGCACAAGCTCAACCAACCACGGAGCGTGGTGTGCTCGCCGTCTCAGCTTGCCGCGCGCGACTCGATTTCCGGTGTATGCGCGTCGCTCACGCGCTGGGATGGGAAATTCACCGTGAAGGTGCTGCCCGAACCTTGAGTGCTTTCGATATCGAGCGTCGCGCCGTGTCGCTGCAGCACGTGTTTCACGATGGCCAGGCCGAGGCCCGAACCCCCGGTCTGCCGCGAACGGCCCGCATCGACGCGATAGAACCGTTCGGTGAGTCGCGGGATGTGCTCCGGCGGAATACCGATGCCGGTATCCGTCACCGAGAAATGCGCACCGTCGTCATCGACCCACCAACGCATGTCGATGCTGCCTTCCGGGGGCGTGTACTTCGCGGCGTTGTCGACGAGGTTGGAGAAGGCGGAATGAATCTCCGGCTCGTCGCCGCGCAATACCGCCGTCGAATCGATTCTGATGCTCACCTCGCGTGGATGGACGGGCCGTGCCAGCACGTCCTTTCTCAACACGGCGAGCAGCGCGGGCACATCGATGTAGTCGCCGCCCACGATCTCATCGCTCTCTTCGAGCTTCGAGAGCGCCAGCAGATCTTGAATGATCGAGGTCATCCGCGTGGCTTGGCGGCGCATCTCACCAACGGGCGCCTGCAGCTCCTGATCGAGCGCCGGGTCGTGATAGAGCGTCTCGAGATAGCCCGCGATCACCGACAGCGGCGAGCGCAGCTCGTGCGAGGCATTGGCGACGAAGTCCTTGCGCATGTTCTCGAGCCGCATCTGTCGTGACACGTCGCGGACGAGGAGCAGATGCTGCCCCTCACCATACGGCACGAGTTGCAACGAGAGGAAGGAATCGAGACCTGCGTCGGGCTGCAGGACGACCGGGTTCTGAAAGTCGCCGCCGTCCAAATAGCGGGCGAATGCCGGTTGGCGCAGCAGATTGTCGATGCGCAGACCGTAATCGGCCGCGCCGCGAAGATTCAGCAAGCGACTGGCCGTGCGGTTGAACCAGACGATCTCGCGCTGCGCGTTGAGAATGACCACGCCGTCGGGCAGCGCGGCGGTGGAGCGCTGAATCTGCCGGACGAGCTTGACGAACCGCTGCTTGTGGTAGCGCTTGCGGCGATGCAGACGCACCACCTGCGTCACGACTTCGCCCCACACACCGCCGAATTCCGGCGGGTCCGCGAAGCTGCGGTGGCGTACCCAGTAATCGAGCCGGAAGAGATTGGCGAGCTGCCACGTGAGATGGGCGGCGAGCGCGAGGGCGAGCCCCGCCCACACGTTGCCGAACACCCAGCCGGCAATGAGGCCGACGCCGACGGTGATGAGTAACCGTCCCGTCGCAAACCACCAGGCTTGTTTTACCCCTTGCATGGGCCGGCTCGCGGGCCTCCGCCCAAATCCCACCGCTATTCCGCGCGCGCCGAGAACCGATATCCCGAGCCGCGCACGGTCTGAATGAAGCGATCGTACCCGAATTCTTCGAGGGCCTTGCGGAGGCGCCGGATGTGCACGTCGATGGTGCGCTCCTCGACGTAGACGTTGCCGCCCCAAACGCGATCCAGGAGCTGGTCGCGCTTGTAGACGCGCTCCGGGTGCGTCATGAAGAACTCGAGCATGCGGTACTCGGTGGGCCCGAGCGGCACGGTCTTGTCGCCGACGAGCACACGATGGCTCGCCTGGTCGAGCGCCAGACCTTCGAACTCGATGCGCTCGTCGCCGTTGTGAGGCGCGGCCCGGCGCAACACCGCGTTGATGCGGGCGACCAGCTCGCGCGGCGAGAACGGCTTGGTGACGTAGTCGTCCGCGCCGCCTTCGAGACCGGCGACCTTGTCACCCTCTTCGGCGCGCGCCGTGAGCATGATGATGGGCAACTCGCGGGTCTCGCGGTCGCGCTTCAGGGCGCGAGCCAGCTCGAGACCACTCATATCGGGCAACATCCAGTCGATGAGGACGAGGTCGGGGCGCTTGTCGGCCAGCGCGGCTCGGGCCGTGCGGCAGTCCTCTGCTTCGCGCACTTCGAAGCCGTGGCGCTTCAGGCCGAACGCGATCATTTCGCGGATCGGCTTCTCATCCTCGACGATCAGCACCTGTTTAGCGGGCATGGGGACCTGAACGGGCTCCTCGTAGGGGCGCGCGTATTACAGTGGGCATTGATGACAAATTAATGACGGATGTTTGCGGCATTTCAGTTTCGTGACGCTGCGGCGGGCTGGCGCTGGGTCCGGGCTCCTCAGGTTTGCGGCGATTTGGGACGCGCGACATCGTCCCGCAGGTAGACGGGGATGGCCTCCTCCGGCCGGACGAGCCGGCCCGCGGCCGCCTCGCGCATGGCGAGGCGGGCGATCTCATGCGCACGAGGTAGGAGCTCGTCGCTGATCAGATGGACGGCCGGGCCGCCGCCCGGCTCACGCGGGTTCGCAGACAGGAGCTTCGCCCGAAGCGGCGGATAAGCGCGGAAGCCCCGGCCAACGGCTCCGATCGCCGTGGCGCGCGCGTCTGACAGCCACTCGGGGTGTAACCGAACCGACTCGGGAGGACTGACGTGCTCCGCGCCGACCCGCGTAGCGAAGCCTTGGCCGTCGCGCTCGAAGCACGCCCAGTACACCTCTTGCATTCGAGCATCATTGCAGACGACCACACGACCGATCTGCGGCGCGAGGTCCAACGCACGTTGCGCGACGGCGGCCAGGTCGGAAATCGGCACGACGGGCCGGGCCGCCGCGAAGGCCAGCCCCTGCGTAACACTCGCCGCCAACCGCACCCCGGTGAAGCCGCCCGGCCCACGCCCGAACGCCACGGCGTCCACCGCCGCCAGCGCGGTCCCGCCCTCCGCTAGCACGGCTTCGATCATCGGCAGGATGTGCTCCGCGTGCCCGCGCTCGAATTCCGTCTCGCGCGCGATGAGCCGCCCCTCGACGAGCAGCGCGGCGGAGCACGCCTCCGTCGCCGTATCGAGCGCAAGAATCTTCATCGCGCCTCGCCGCCCAGCACCGCTTGACGCTCGAACGGCGTGTGCCGTCGCAGGAAGCGCAGCGCTTCGTCGAGATCGCGCGTCACGCTCATCTCGGGCAACGCGTTCATGAACACTCGCCCATAGCTGCGCACCGTGATGCGCGGATCGCAAATCACGACCGCGCCGAAATCCTCCTCGCTGCGAATGAGCCGCCCGACCCCTTGCTTCAAAGCAAGCGCTGCTTCGGGCAACTGGTAGTCGCGAAACGCATTCGCACCCGTCGCCTGCAAATGATCGATGCGCGCTTTCACGAGCGGATCGTCGGGCGAAGCGAACGGCAACTTCTCGATCACGACGAGCCGCAACGCCTCGCCCTTCACGTCGACGCCTTCCCAGAAGCTCGTGGTGCCGAGGAGCACGCCGTAGCCGTCTTCGCGAAACTGCTTGAGCAAGTGCTCGCGCGGCGCTTCGCCCTGTACATAGAGGTTGTAGGGCGCCTCGGCCGCCCATCGCTCACGCACCAGCTGTGCGGCCCGCGCGAGCGCGCGATGGCTCGTAAAGAGAATGAACGCTCCGCCGCGCGCGGCATCGATCAGCGGCACGGCGCGCGCGACGACCTCCGCGACGAACGCGGGATTCTGCGGATCGGGCATACCGGTCGGCAGATAAAGAAGACTCTGACGCTCGTAATCGAACGGACTGTCGATTTTCAGCGTGCCCGCGTCGCCGAGCCCGAGTCGACTCGTGAAGTGCGTGAAATCTTCCCCGAGCGACAACGTCGCCGATGTGAACACCCACGCAGTCGGTCGCGACTGCACGAGCCCCTGAAATCGCTTCGCGACGTCGAAGGGAATGAGGCTCAGCGTGAAGCCCTTCTCTCTGATCTCAACGGCGCGCGTCCCTTCGAGATCGTCCACCGTGACGAACCGATCGAGCACGGCCGCCAGCTCCGACACGCGCTCGGCGACCGCGCCGAGCGGCGAGTCGTCGCCGGCTGCTTCGAGTCGCGCCGCGAGCTCGTGCATCGCGTGCGCCAGCTCGTCGACTCGTGCACTCATCCGCAACGGTGCTTCGTTCCATGCGAAGCGACCGAGCTGCCGAGGCAGCAATGACGCAAGGCCCGCCAACGCATCCGCCACACCGCGCACGGCTTCGGCTGCTTGCTGATGCCAGCGATCTGCCGACGCCTCGGCCGAGTGATGAACCGCCGACGCAAGCTCGGCTTGAACATCTCGAATCACATTATCGATGCGCCGGCTCGCGACACTCGCGCCGAAGAACTGCGTAGCGAGATCCGGAATTTGGTGCGCCTCATCCAGAATGAGCGCATCGGCCGTGCCGAGGATGTCGCCGAAGCCGTCCTCCTTGAGCGCGAGATCCGCAAGTAACAGGTGATGATTCACGACGACGACGTCGGCCTCTTGCGCCGTCCGCCGCGCGAGCGCGACGTGGCAGCGACTGAGCTCGCCACACTTCGCGCCGAGGCAGTTGTCGCGTGTCGATGTGATCTGTTGCCAAATCGCGTGAGCATCGGAGAGGCCGGGCACTTCTGCGAGATCGCCCGTGCGCGTCGTATGAGACCAGCGCGAGATGCGCGCGAGCGTTCGGTCCTGCACGCGTGCGCCCGCGAGGGCAAGCTGCTCGCCGGCGAGCGTGAGCCGATGCCGGCACAGATAATTCGAGCGTCCTTTCAAAAGCGCCACTCTCGCAGGGCGCCCCAGCGCCGCGGACACGACCGGCAGATCGCGCGCGAAGAGTTGGTCCTGCAGCGTGCGCGTGCCGGTAGAAATGAGTACACGCTTGCCGGAGAGCAGCGCCGGCACGAGATACGCGAACGTCTTTCCGGTTCCCGTGCCCGCTTCGACCACCAGCGACTCGCGGTTCTCGAGCGCTGCGGCGACGCGCTCTGCCATGCGCAGCTGTTGCCGACGGAATCGAAAGTCGGGCAGCGCTCGTTGGAGCGGGCCCTCTGCACCGAAGATGTCAGACAAATCGAGCATTCGTGCGGTGACGAGTAGTTCGGTTATGGAACGCAAAGTACACGGCGGCTGCGCCGATGGAACAGCGCTGTCAGCCGGCGCTTTATACACGCATTGTGACCGACAACCGCTCGGGCTCAAGCCGCTCCGCGGCGTTCTGGCAAATGCTCGGGCCGACCCTACGATCCGCGGCTATAATTGCAAGCTACTTTTCTCGGCGAATACTCTGAATAACGAGGAATTGTCAGCATGGCCACGGCTCCGCACCTGATCACCCCGCTCGAGCGGCTCAGCAAAGCAGTGGCGGAGTGGGTCGAGTCCGTGCGGCAGCTCACGCAGGCGAAGGCCGTACGCTGGTGTGACGGTTCCGCGGCCGAACAGCGTGAGCTGACCGCCAAGCTGGTGAAGGACGGCGAGCTGAAACCGCTCAACGAAAAGGAGTTCCCCGGCTGCCACCTCGCGCGCTCGAATCCGAGCGACGTCGCGCGCGTCGAGCACCTCACTTTCATCTGCACTGAATTGCAGGAAGACGCAGGTCCGAACAATAACTGGATGGCTCCCGCGGAAGCGCGCGCCAAGATGCGTGCGCTGTTCGCGGGCTGCATGAAGGACCGCACGCTGTACGTCGTGCCGTACTGCATGGGTCCCATCGACTCGCCGTACGCGCGTTGCGGCGTCGAGATCACTGACAGCCCATATGTCGTGCTGAACATGGCGATCATGACGCGCATGGGCCGCCCGGCGCTCGAGCGCATCGCGCGCGATGGCAAGTTCGTGAAGGGTCTGCACTCGATAGGCGAGCTCGATCCCGAGCGCCGCTTCATCATGCACTTCCCCGAGGCGCTCGAAATTCAGAGCTTCGGCTCGGGATACGGCGGCAATGCCCTGCTCGGCAAGAAATGCCACGCGCTGCGCATCGCGAGCTATCAGGCGCGTACTGAAGGCTGGCTCGCCGAGCACATGCTGATCGTGGGCTTGCAGAATCCGCAGGGCGAGACGCACTACGTGGCGTGCGCGTTCCCGTCCGCGTGCGGCAAGACGAATCTCGCGATGTTGATCCCGCCGGACTCGCTGCCGGGCTGGAGAGTCTTCACGGTGGGCGACGACATCGCGTGGCTGACGCCGGGACCGGATGGACGGCTGTGGGCGATCAATCCCGAGTCCGGCTATTTCGGTGTCGCGCCGGGCACGAATCCCGAGACCAATCGGAATGCGTACGACATGGTTCGCCGGGACACGCTGTTCACGAACGTCGCGCTGACGGAAGACGACCAGCCGTGGTGGGAAGGCCTGCAGACGGGCAAGCCCGTCATCGATTGGCAGGGCCGCCCGTACGATCCGAAGAACGGGCCGGCGGCACATCCGAACTCACGTTTCACGGTCTCCGCGAAGAACAATCCGGCGTATTCGCGGCACTCGGAAGACGCGCAGGGCGTGCCAATCAGCGCGCTCGTGTTCGGCGGCCGCCGCCGTGAGCTCGCGCCGCTCGTGTACGAGGCGCGCGATTGGAAGCACGGCGTGCTCGTCGGCGCATCGGTTGCCTCGGAAACCACGGCTGCCGCTACCGCGAAAGTGGGCGTCGTGCGTCGGGATCCGATGGCGATGCTGCCCTTCTGCGGCTACAACTTCGGCGATTACTGGGCGCACTGGCTCAACGTCGGCACGAAGCTGAAGAACCCGCCGCGCATCTTCCACGTCAATTGGTTCCGTCGTGATGCGCAGGGCAAGTTCCTCTGGCCGGGCTACGGCGAGAATCTGCGCGTACTGGCCTGGATGCTCGATCGCGTTTCCGGCAAGGCGACCGCGAACGAGACGGCCATCGGTAATCTGCCGCGCCCGCAGGACCTGAACACGAAGGGTCTCAATATCGGTGCCGCGGAGCTGCAAGCGCTGTTGAGCGTCGACGCCGTGAAGTGGCAGCAGGAAGTGGCCGATATCCGCTCGTATCTCGAGACCTACGGGAAGCGGCTGCCCGCCGAGATGTTGAAGCAGCTCGAAATCACCGAGACGAAGCTCGCAGGCTGAGCGCTGGGTACCAGGCCGGTGAATTGGGTTCAGGTGGGCGATTTCGCGCGAAATCGCCCTCGCGTCCCTAGCTTTCTTCGCAAACGAACCGGATGGTCTGCGGCGACTCGCTCTCGGGGAGCTTGCCGAGGCCGATCATCCCTTCGCCCTTGATCTGCAGGCTATCGCGGCGAACGAACGATTCCTCGCCATCCTTCGTCTGCACGAACGTCCCATTCGTGCTCTGATCGATCAACACGAACTTGTTACGGTTGATCTCGATGCGCGCATGAATGCGCGAGATCAGATTGCCCTTGATGACCAGGTCGTTCTCTTCGGCGCGCCCGATCGCCACATTGGGCCGCTGCTCATCCAGGAAAATCTCGCGGTCTTGCAGCCGCAATCGCAGCCGCATCGTGCGCGCGGCGCGCGCCTGCATGGCGATCGCCGGCACCATGCTCGTGACGTCTTCCGTCTGCCAGAGCACTTCGTAGAGCGTGACCTCGCTCCCCTGCCCTTTGATCATCGCGACGTCGATCTGGCGAACCGAGGCACGCCACTCGGGTGACAGTCGCTCGACGGTGGCCGCCGTCGTGATGATCTGGCCTGCTTTGGCCTGGCTCGTCATGCGATTCGCGGTGTGCACCGTGGCGCCGAACACGTCGCGATTCTCGAGCACGACCGGCCCGTAGTGACAGCCCACGCGAATCGCGACCGCCTGACCATCCACCTTGAGCTGGGCGTGCACGGAAATCTGCTGCTGCATTTGCGCAGCCGCATTCAGGGCCTCGTCCGCGGATGGGAACGTGGCCATGACTTCATCGCCCATCGTCTTGATGACCGTTCCCTGATGCTGCTCGGTGGCGCTGCGCATGCAGTCGATGCAGATGGCCACCATGTCCCGCGCGCGCAGGTCGCCCATCAGCTCATAGAGCCGGGTAGAGCCGACGACGTCGGCAAACAGAATGGCAAGCTCGATGTCTTTTCCCATGCAGGAGATCTACTGCTGCTGCGAGGAGTCCGGCCTTCCGTCGCACGGCAGCGACCGCCGGGCGATTATACGCGACTACTTAACAGTGGCTACCGAGGCGAAGATCCTGAATTAGCGCAAGTTTTCCTCCGTAGCCGTTTGCCGACACCCACGATGGGCGAGCTCGAGGGCGGCCCGTTCGCCGGCCCCGCTCTATTTATATGTATTTTTTTGGGACCTGAGCGGATTTTTTCACAGGGGAGCGCGCTCACGCAGCCGCGCGGGACGGCGCGGCGCGGCGAATGAGGTCCGCCGTTGCGTCGGCGGCGCGCGCGCCTTCGCTCAGCGCGCGGCGATAGTCGCGCGCGCCCGGCTCGCCGGCGTAGAGGCCCAGCATGTGGCGCGTGATCGACGATAGTCGTTCACCGCGCGCCATTTCGCGTGCGGCGTAGTGCGCCATGCGATCGAGCATGGATTCGCGCAGCGAACCGGCCTCGACGGGTGAGTCATCGAGCTGCGCAAGAATCATCGGCCGGTGATACGCCTCGCGACCGAGCATCACGCCATCACACCACGTGAGCGCCTCGCGCGTCGCGCTCGCGTCCTTGAAGCCGCCGTTCACGATGACGGGCAACGTCGGGAACGCGCGCTTCATCTCGCGCACGACGTCATAACGCAGTGGCGGAATCTCACGATTCTCTTTCGGCGAGAGTCCGCCGAGCACCGCTTTGCGCGCATGGATAATCGCGACGTCGCAACCCGCCTCGCGGATCTTCGTAATGAAGTCGCGAAGGTGCGCGACATCCTGCTCCGATACTTGCGCAATCGCTTCGTGCGTGTCGCGCTGCCGGCCGGCGACGACACCGATGCGCATCTTCACGGTGACGGGCAAGCGAACCGCCGCTTTCATCGCGGCCACGGATTCGGCGACGAGATCCGGCTCGCGCATCAAGCACGCCCCGAACGCGCCGCTCGCGACGCGATCGCTCGGGCACCCGCAGTTCAGATTGATTTCGTCGTAACCGGCCTCTTCACCCGCGCGCGCGGCGCGCGCGAGATCGTCGGGCTCACTGCCGCCGAGTTGGAGCGCCACGGGATGTTCATCGGGATCGAAGCGCAGTAATCGCTCGCGATCGCCACGCAGAATCGCTTGGGCCGTGATCATCTCGGTGTAGAGCAAGACGCGCTTGGAGAAGCCGCGGAGGAAGTAGCGGCAGTGGCGGTCGGTCCAGTCCATCATCGGGGCGACCGCGATCCGGCGGTCAGCGATTCCGCTGCGTTTTTCGACGAATTCAGCTTGTTTCTCTGCGTTTTCCATCAACGGCGTTTCTGTGGGATTTCGGCGTATTGAGTGGAGTTTACCGTTTGCCGTGGAGACATATAGGAGACATGATCCGCCGCACCCACCCATGTCTCCATCATCAGCATGGCCACGATAAAGGCGCGGAAACAGGCGAACGGCGAGATGCGCTACACGGCGATCGTCCGGGTGCGGTCTGGCCAGACGGTTCTGCATAGCGAATCGAAGACGTTTGGCTATCGAGCAGCGGCCAGCACGTGGGCCAAGCGACGGGAGGTGGCGCTGGAAGATCCGGCGGAGCTTCAGCGTGCGCAGGAAGAGACCGGCTCCGCTGACGGCTACAAGCTGGCGACGCTGATTCGCTGGTACATCGATACGTTCGAGTCGCTCTCCAAATGGCAGCGAAGTAAGCAGACGCATCTGGAGTTCCTGGAGCGCCATGCGATCGGGGCGATGGACGCGCGGAAGATGACGACGCAGGGACTGATCCAGCATATACAAAGCCGTCGCGCCGACGGTGCCGGCCC
>Ga0081455_10001000_pt1 | contig 35872 bp, 29 predicted proteins | sample TabmetS3T2R1_FD_70207 | JGI IMG/M metagenome (GOLD analysis project Ga0081455, IMG submission 70207) | Tabebuia heterophylla rhizosphere microbial communities from the University of Puerto Rico - S3T2R1 | ecosystem: Host-associated > Plants > Roots > Rhizosphere ...
GCTGGCACAGGAGGCCAGCATCAAAGCGATAACAGACAGCACCGAACCAAATATGATTGCTTTTTTCATAGCATGAATTGTTTCTTCAACAAACGATTCGTCGCAGGTGGTATCTGTAGACGTATTTAGGACGAAGAATTCTTCTTTTTTGTAACACGCAGAAGAAGTTACTATTGGCTTCGCTGCATCGAAAAACGATCTGCCTCGGTGACATTAGCCCGACTCGACGTTAGCCCGCTGCCTCTTTAACTCGCCCCGTTTCCGTTTCGATTCGAGAATTCTCCTCTTGAGCGTCGCCGGTCTCGGCGATTTTCTTCGCCGCTCTTTTTCGCGCTTTGCGATGTCGGCCACACGCTGTTGTTCTCGAGCAGTCTCGATTGCATCCAGTAATCGTTCGCGTGCCAGCTTTCGGTTTACCGCTTGCGAACGCGAATCTTGCACAGTCACGCTGATGCCACTTGGCCTGTGCCGGAGTGTTACAGCAGTTGCAACTTTGTTTACGTTTTGGCCGCCAGGTCCACTGGATCGCGTAAAGATTTCTTCAAAGTCGACATCGCGAATGCCGAACCGCTGCATTCGTTTAGCCAGCGCGTCTTTCGGCATTGCTCCTCGTCGAATCAATCCGTCTTTGGTTCGGGAATGTTTTCGCGTCCGTAGCGAAGAACCCGCGCCATCCACATCAATTCATTCAGGAATCTGTCGAAGCGTCGCTCATAACCTCGATCGAGCAATTTTCCCTGCTCGTCGAAAAGCTTTTGAACGTTACCAAAGTTCACGTCCCAAAAAATAGTTACAAGGCCAAGCTCGCGCATCACCGGCAGTAAAGTTTCGATCGCACGTGCCCCACCAAACAGTCCGGCCGACACACCGCAAATACCTACCGCTTTGTGAACATACTCCGCGAGATTCATGTCCAGGGCGTGCTTCAAGAGGCCCGGGTAACCATGATTGTATTCCGGAGTTACTATGATAAGTCCGTCGCAACGCTGGATGGTGGCTGAGAATGCTGGGTCCTTCATTTGCTCGCCTGCGTCATCTAGTTTCATGGGAAGCTTGCAGACGTCGATTAGCTCCGTCTCTGCGCGTTTCCTTGTTTGCTCAAATACAAAACGCGCGACGTTCTCGCTTTGCCTTCCCCGGCGGGCAGTTCCCAGGATAATCGGTATAAAGAGTGGCCGCTCGTTCGGGGTGGACATGTGAATCTAACTCCTAGTCACGGCGTCTGCCCAAACCCCAGTATGCCAAAAATGCTGTCAGGACTACCAGGGGACACACGACTAGAAGGAAGCCGTACCTGTCCTGGGCCAGTGGAATACCACCTACATTCATGCCAAACAACCCTGCCACCAGGTTAATTGGCAAGGCCAGCACAGTTACCATGGTCAAGACAAACAGTGTGCGATTTGTCTGTTCACTGACGAGGGCGGATAATTCTTCCTGAAGCTGCTTGACGCGCTCGACCAGAGCGGCTGTGGCGCTGATGGAGGTGGAAAATTTCTCTGCAGATTGTTGCAGGTTTTGGAGCTCGTCTTCCGTAATCCAATTGGGCGGCCGATTAAGAAGGCGAAAAAATGCAGCCGGCTCCGGCGCCAAAAGCCTTTGGAGTCGAACTAACGTCCGCCGCAGCGCACCCAATTCACTACGACTGACAGAAATGCGCTTGGCCAGGAGTTGCTGTTCCATCGGGCCCACCTGCTCTTTGGTCTTCCGCACAATGTCAACCAGCACACTCGCCTGATCTCGAAACAAGCGCGCTAGAATTTCAATCGGCGAGCGAAAGACTTGGCCAGCTTGCACCGCTGCACGAAGTTCGTTAATCGAGCGCCAGGGCCGAACATGAGCGCTTACCGCGAGGCGCGGCATGATGCAAAGAGTGGTAGTCGCGACCGGTGCGTCAAAAGTGAAATCATAAAGCACATCATGGATACGCGCCACAAGCGCGTCTCCGTCCTGCTCCAAATGAGTGGCATCTACGTCGCTATTCAACGATTCGTAAAAAGTATCGGGCAAGGTCAGGTGCTGTCGCAACCAGGCCACAGAAGCCGCATTGGAAAGCGAAAAATGCAACCACAGGAATTCATCCGGGGCGGAATCCGGAGCGGTCAAAAACTTAACTGCCTCTTCCGAAGTGATTGACCGTGCCGGTTTGTTCGGGACAAAATGATAACCCCAGATCGGCCCAGTCTGGTCTGGACTCGATGTCGAATGGATATCTTGGCTCATTGTTTGGGCAGGCATCAGATCATTGGTCGGCGATTTTACCTAGCAAAATCGCATTTTGGAAAGTACCGATGGCCGAACTCGAACCGGGTCGCTCAGCCCAAGACGCAATCTTGTCTATCTCGTCATGTTCAGTCAGACTGCACACCCATGTGAAAACTGACCCAAACATTTGTGGCGGGAAAGTACGCACTGTTCTCCTTACCTTTCTTGGAACGGTGCTGGCTTCCACAGCTCTTGGCTACGGCCCCGAAGGGCATCAAACCGTCGGCGCCATTGCCGACAAACTCATTGCCAAATCTCCCAACACCGTGGCACACGTCCGAGCGCTTATCGGGAATGAAACGCTCGAGCACGCTTCGACGTGGGCCGACGATTGCAAATACAGTTTCAATCCGCACGACCACGACATGGCTGCATTCGTATCCGCTAACCCCCATATACAAGGAGGCAACGGGGCTCACGATCACCACGCCTATCATTATACCGACATTCCGATTCAGGAAACCCGCTATCGTGCTGGCAGAGTCGGCGCAAAGCCGATCGATATCGTCCACATGCTCCGCAATTGCATTGCCATCATCGAAGGCCACAGCAACCCGATTAACAACCCTACTGGTATTACGCAAAAAACAGCACTTCGTTTGCTCGTCCATTATGTAGGGGACATTCACCAGCCCTTGCACGTCGGGACAGCGTACTTCGGGACGGAGGCAGAGTTGGTAAATCCAAATATGACCATAGGGGCGCGGGCTGCCGAGGGCGGAAACCTAATCGGATTCCATGGCACCAATCTGCATGCTTACTGGGACACGACCGCGGTGCAAAACGCCATGGCTGCCGCCGGCGTACACACGCCTCGCGCATTCGCGCGAACAATTATCAGGAATCCTCCGCAGGGATGGGAAACGAATTCCTTCATTAGTGGCTGGGCTGTCACATGGGCCAACGAAGCGCTGCCTATCGCCAGAGAAGCGTACGACAAACTCACCTTTCATGCCAATCCGCCCGGCTGGATCGCCCGGAGTAGTAATCTTGCTTCGTACGACCGATGGGCTGCCGCCCAAGTTCGAACCGAAATTGCTCGCGCCGGCTACCGCCTCGCGGCGATTCTGAAGAAAACCTGGCCCTGACACACCTATCCTTAATGCTATTTTTCAATCTCGATCCGCAGGTAGGCTGGCTGGTTCATGGTGTTGATCGCTTCTCTGTCGAGAGGTCTTACCCGTAACCCGAACCCCTTGCCGCCGACGCGGAAATCCATCACGCAGGGAAGCGGTTCCGTGTGGTAAACAATCGTATAAAACCCTGAAGGGAGCGAGAGCAGCGCCTCAACAACAATTTTTATGCATAAGTCCGGATTATCTCTGTAGTTCGCGTCTGAGATTTTTACAATGTTGGTCCCAACCTGCTTAGCGCGACTGTCACCGCGAGGATATACGTCCATGCTGACGATCTTGATAATCTCGCCGTCAATTAGGTTTTCGATCCTGCGGTTGCAGTTGCTCGCGCCGGGCAGAGGCAAATCTTGTTCGCTCATTAAGTCTTGATCCGGATTTTTGGTGGCGAAGTTCTCGAAACTTTGATCGTATCGGCGTCGGCTGAAACATGGATTGTCAACTTGCAGTCTTTTCCGGCACACTGTCTGTGCGGGGCCAGGAATAGATTGCAAGATGCGGTCTGGTTCTCGTCGTTAGATGGTGATCCTGTCGATTACGACGTGGTGCTTGCCACATCTGAACAACTGGATTGGTTTCCTGGATGCCGCGCATCAAACGAGTTAAGATCTTTTCTTAAAACGAAGGGAGTAATCCATGCGCAGTGAACCGGTAACTACTCAACGAGGGTTTCAGGCTAAGGCTATAAGCGGAACTCATGTGATACTGATCGCGCTTAATTGCCCGGAGGCTCTTCGTGAGGGCCTCAAGGGTTTTTCTTTTGAGCGCGAAATCGTCGGTCCCGGTGGCACTGGACCGAAATTCCTCCGCTCGCAGAAGGTATTCAGGTCAATATTGCCCGACCCCAAGAACGCCCGGGACCCAAATGACCCAAGCAGATCGCAGGCGTTTTATACGGACCGGTTTCCGGTGCAAAGCTTTCTTTGGAGCGACTATTCAGCATCGCCGGGGACGACTTATCGATTCCGCATTTTGCCAAGGTTCGGTGACCCGGCGGCGCTGGAAACCAATCCGACCGATGTGATCCAGCTTGAAGTGACCACCGAACAAGAATGGGAACCTGGCCAGGTCCACGGGGTCTGGTTCAACCGCGGCGCGATCGCCAGTCAAAAGTTTTCAGAAGAGTTCGGCAACAAGCCGCCCCAGAACATCAATGACCCGAAAGACCCGACAGTCGCTTGGTTATCTCGCGGGTTACTCGAAGCTTGCCTTGCCTACATTAATGAGACGCAACCAGGCGATGCACTCCGCGTCGCCGCTTATGAGTTTACCTACGCGCCAATTCTCAGTGCCCTTAAGGCGCTAATCGATAGAGGGATCGATGTCCAGATTGTTTATCACGACACCAAGGCGGCCAACGGCGAAAATGGAGCCAACGAGGCTGCCATGAACGACGCTGGCCTCCCGATCAATGACCAAGAGACTACTTTCCAACGTTCGAATACGAAGATCCCACACAACAAGTTCATAGTTCGGCTGAAGGAAGGTAGAGATCCAGTAGAAGTCTGGACGGGCTCGACCAATTTCACCGCTTCGGGTTTTCTTGGGCAGACCAATGTGGGACACCGCATAGCAGACGTCGAAACCGCCCAACAATATCTAGCTTTTTGGGAATTGTTGAAGACTGATCCCGATCTTGAGACTGCTCGCAACGAGCTCGCGGAACTCACACCGAATCCAGCCGAAGCGATAACTGCAAATTCGGTTGTTGAACTGTTTTCACCGCGTACTAAGTCCGAAATGCTTGGGTGGTATGGGCGGCGAATGCTTAATGCCGCGAATTCCGTTTGGTTCACGGCGGCCTTTGGAATAAGCAAGGACCTCGTCCAACCGATTGCAGCGAAGCGCAATCAAATGCGCTTCATTCTGATGGAAAAGCCGGTATCAAGAGAACAGAAAAGAGCCCTAACTGCCGACTTCAATCGCGTGATCCTGTCTTATGGCGTCCCTCTAGGAGAGATCTATCAAATCAGAAACGGAAGGGTCACAACTCGCAGACGCATTGAAGGTTTCGAACTTGATAAGTGGTTCTTCCAAGAAGAGCACTTTCGGCCAAAGAACGATGGGTTCGTGTTCTTTGTGCATACGAAGTTCTTGTTAATCGATCCGTTGTCCGATGATCCGCTGGTGTGTTCGGGCTCCGCTAACTTCTCGTCGAATTCGTTACTTCAAAACGACGAAAATATGTTGCTTGTCCGGGGCAACACTCGCGTTGCCGACATTTACATGACCGAGTTCGACCGCATTTTCCGACACTTTTATTTCCGGAACATCGCTAATGAACTTTCCGATTCGGAGAGCAGCGATCAGGCTGTCTCAATATTCCTCGACGAGACCGATCAATGGTCCGAGAGCTATTTCAAACCCGGAACTCTTAAGTGTAATAGGCGGCTTATGTTCTTCGAGGAGCCCGTGGGAACCTGGTCTACTAAGGCAGTCGCCAGCGGTGAGGAGGCAGTTGCTAGGCCGGCAAGAAAGAAACGCTCCGCCAAAAAAGCGCCGGTTCGCCGTACGCCGAAGAAAAGGACGCCCAGGACGCGAAGGCGTAGGTAACTAAGATTATATTCCGAGGCCGTTGTATCATTTTCCAAAGTCCAGAATCAGACACTCGTACTCATGAGAATCGATTTCATCGGTCTGATTAGAATTCACGAAAACGACAAGATAAACCGTTGGCCAGTCAGTCAGCTTCTTGCCATCTTCACTGTTTACCATGCTCGAAAAAAAGATTGAGTCCTGCTGGCTCGAAATTACTCGACGCCGCTCTGGGACAAAATGATGGTGACTAAGGTTACTTAGCCCTAGCGTAGCCGAGCCAAACTCGGTATCGGCCCTTCCAGTGCCAGGTGAGAAATACGGGAAGTGCGATGATGCCGGAATGATTCCAGAGCGGATGGCGAGCGTAAAGCGATGACTTCAAAAGCGAGAGCCAAGCACGAACCGGAATTGATCCCGATCCAAAAGCTCGTCCTTAATGCTGCTGCATAAGCAATGCTCCTTCGAATTGCTTCAGTAACTTGAAAGTTTCGATCCCTGCCGATGTTCCGGGGGTTCGCAAGAATTTTTCCACCTCTGTTACCGGAAACGCACACGACAATTCGCAGCGTGCCAAAGAAACTTCAACTAGGCGCTTACTGTCCCCAAATACTTAGTGTGGATCCCCAGCGCGAACTTGAGGAATCTCCTCATTTATCGAAGACCACTGTTCCCACATACCTCAGCCCATTCAGACCCGCATCCGAGCGAATCATGAATGCAGTTGGAGAAAAGTTCTCGATGATCCCCTGATTAATTTCTGGAACCATATCCGCAGGCTCACCCGATGCGTAATAGCGTCTGAGTAACTCCATCTTTGGTTTATTGGCCCGCGCAACCGCCTGGTGTCCCGAAGACATTCGGCCTTGAAGGTCTGAAGGGCTGTCCAGAAAATCAACAAACACCTTCGAAGTGAGAATCTGGGTCCTGTTTGAGTCGCCGCTCTTTCTTAGTGCAGCATCCGGCCCTTGCGTAAGGCCTGCCCTGGGGTCGTCTTGATACAATCCTTTCAAGGGATCGAAAAACATTTCCAAGTTGCCATTCGGAAACTCATCTGGCGAACACTTGCGCAGCCCCAGAAACGACCAAACAAACTCTGAGCAGTAGCAATGAAAAGTTTGACCGCCATCCTTTATGACCTTTCCCAACAGGCGAACCTGATCGATCGGACGATTCACCCCTGGAAGGCCCCGTTTATACATCGGCTTGCTATAGTCAGAGAAAAAAACAAAGCGATCCGGGTGTGACATCGCCAACTTAGCCCATTGTTTCAAATTCGACTTCTCCGCCTCTGTAAGCGTGGGTCGCAGGATATGAAAAACGTCCAGATCCCCGTACTGATGAGGCGAATCTAGAAAGCTGCTGTAACTCATCGGCGACTCAAGAGAGTGAACATATTTTTTGCCGTTCATCTCTACCACAAATCCCAAAGCGGCATGGGAAATTCCCAACTGCACATGCGCATAGGCGAGCGTATCGGCCCAGGACGGCCTGAAACTTAAGAGAATGTCGCCCGACTCAATAACACCATTCTCTCCGAGAGTCTCTGACGCGCGCCTGGTCGCTTGGTATGCCTTCTTCAGATGAATCAGACGAAGGCCAAGATTCGTGTCCTGGGGGGCGGTGACAAGTTCTGTTTGGATGTCGTCCTTGTTCAACTCTGGGAACCCTGAAACCCAGGTTGATTTGGGAGCCATCATGAAATCAGGAACATCGAGGGCATAACTACCTTCGAAGAGAAGCACACAAAAGATGAATATGAAAAACCGCTTCATGAATCAGCGCCGGCTAGTCTTTTGTGTCCCAATTCACTGGACTCGGAGACTGTGCCTTCTCTCCAGTTTTCTCACGGACCGCCGGAGCTGTTATTCCAGTCAGTGTAACGTCCGCTATGCGATCATCCTTTATTTCGAGCTTGGACAAATTTGCGGCGTCGAAGCGTTGCAACTTAATTTCATCGGCCTTAAACAAGCCAGCAATCTCGAGATTGCGAATAGTGCTTCGATCAGGAGACAACTCAAACTTGATGCGCTTCATGGAAGTTGAATCCCATGTAAAGCTCTTCCCTTTGCTAATAGCATCGAGTGCATTACTTACTTTGTCCGCGGCCTTCGAGACCAAGCGAATCACCAAAAGTCCCGGGTCCGACAGCTTCGTTAGTGTCGAGCTGGCTATCTCCCCTTCCTTCAGCGTTTCGACGTAATGATCGTTTACAAGATAAAGAGTACTTTGTGGAGACCTAAACAATTGAAGTGTTTGTTCAACGGCTCGCTGAACGGTCGGATGGTCGAGGCTCGTCCCTTCGACCGCAGCAGCTGGATATTCGAAAATAAGTTTAGCGGTTTCCGGCACACCGGGATCCGTTACGCTTAGCTTGGCGATCTCATCGACACGCAGAAATCTGGCTGGTTTCTTGTTCTCGTCGCATTCGAGCAAAACATAAACTGTCTTTGAAGGATCGTTTCGATCTTTCCGCAAACTGACGTAAGTAAACTTGCCAAGCGGCTTGCCGTTTATCCATTTGGCAAAGCGTTCGTGATTTCTGATAAGAGCCAGAATCGTCGAGAGCGCAGTTGGATCCTTCGACAAATCCATCGATTGCCACCTTTCCTCAGCGTTCGCGGATGTGAGCATCAACGCCAGGTAGCAGACCGTATTGGTGATAACGCGTGCGGCCTTCACTCGCCAGCGGGAATGCTATCCCCCTGATCAATACCGAGCAAGGCGAAACTCCTGGATCGACTTTTTACGAAGCTCGCAAAGATTTCCGACCTTGACCAACCACTCAGAAACGCATGGAGAAACGGAAATAACTACCTAACTCGGCGGTGGAAACGCGGTGAAGTGTTCCGTTTTCACTTTTTGCAGAGCCAACGTTCGACCGACTTCTTGCATTTCACCGACGTGATCGACAGAATCGATTTGTTGGACGTGCCGAGGGCTAATGTGTTCCAGGCCGAGCGCATCCAAACCTTCCCTGGAAAGTTCGATATTATAGCGGGCATAGGTGAATAACTTCGGCACATTGGGAATACCCTGCCCGATCATATTGCCAGCCTCGCGGTCCAGCAAATCTCCAGCCAGGCATTTCCCGAAAACACGGCAGAGAAAATCCTGCTCGTGCAGAGCGGCGGCTATGAGCGCGGAGGGTATTGTGCCCGCATTGTAGAGCAGGTTCATCTCTTCTGGACTCAAGTTATTATCCGCGTTAGCGGTCGCGCCGGTACCCACCGAAATGAGAAGCATCTTCTCCTCGCCAGTTGGCCAAAGAAGGCGATATGGCTCGCTCGTCGCCATCAGGAAAAGTTGAAACGCCGGGTTATTAAACATCGTTACTGCGCCATCTACAAAGATAAAGTCGCGCCCGACGCGAACTACCTCCGGTGGAAAATAAGTCGGAGCTGCAGTACTCGCGCGCACAAGCTGCCAAAGTGGTAACTTGAGGTTGCAGTCAACGCGAGATGATTCGTTATATTTCGCTGTCGGGTTATTACATATTGGCCATGGTGAATCAGTAGTTGCATTTCGAAGCACCATCATGAGTAATGTCCGCAGCTTCTCAGAGCCTAAGGTTGTAGCCTCGCCAATAACCTCGCGCAGCATTCTCGAGAGGTTGTCATCCTCGAACTTCGTACGAAAACGCTCCCATAGGCGCGCCTTGTGAAACATCTCCGCGCCGCTCCGAAGATAAAAATCCCGTACGTCGTCGATGCTGTATCCCAGCGCGATCAATGTTGCGATAATTGCTCCCGTGCTGGTGCCAGCGACATAATCAAAATAGTCGGCCAGGACGAGCTTTGGATTTCCGCTGCTTTTGCGGAGCTCAGATTCGATCCGGGCAAGAACTTCAATGCTTATGATTCCGCGAATCCCTCCACCGTCGCATGCAAGCATTTTCCTGGGGCCGCTGTTACTCAATTTGTCGCGGTAGCTCATTTACATCGATAATGCGCTTTCTCATTATTCCGACAAGTTCAATTGGTCGATTTGTCTTGAATCGGCGATCTGTTGTTTCCATTCTTGGTTAACACCAAGGCAAACGACGAAACCGACCGCGCGGATGGCCCACGATGTTTTCCTAAGTCACTCGGAAAAGGATAAAGCTATCGCCGATACGGTGGTAGCGCGACTCGAAGCCGAATCAGTAAGTTGCTGGGTAGCACCCCGCGATGTTGTCCCTGGGGCTGATTGGGGCGAATCGATTATTAATGCGATCGAATCCAGTCGTATTATGATCCTCATCTTTTCCAAGAGCGCGAATGTTTCGCCGCAAATCAAGCGCGAAGTCGAGCGGGCCGTTAACAAAGGTGTATATATCATCCCATTTCGGGTCGATGACATACCACCCGCGAGGTCGCTGGAGTATTTCATCTCCACTTCACAGTGGATGGATGCCTTTTCGCCGCCACTCGAGCGGCATTTGGATGCTCTGGTAAAGACGGTCAAGTCCGTGTTAAAGAGTTCACCTGTTGCTGACGCAAACGTTCCGGCTCCAGAAGAGAGGCCGATTCCAGGACCGCCAACCCCTGCTGTTTCTTGGCATAAATCAATCTTTATCCCAGTCGTAATTGCATGCCTTCTAGTTGTTGGCAGCACTGGGTGGTATCTCGCTCACAGGAGGGAGAGCCTTCCTGTAACGCCGACCGGAACCCCAACGCCAGTCCTAACACCACCCGCCACAGTTACGGCTACCCCAATTTTAACTCCGGCTTTAATAACGCCAACCTCACCACCAGCTTCTAATATCATCGACGATGAAGAAGTGCGACGATTTGTAACCGATCATTATGACGCGACGAAGCGGAGAAACGTCGAAGACATAGTTTCTGGCTACGACAATCTGGTCGATTACCTCGACTATGGACAGCGCGATAAAGCCTTCATCCGAAATGACACTGTTGCTTATTTCAGGCGCTGGCCTATCACCTGGTTCTCTTTCACTACCGGCGACATTGCAGTTGCGCATTTCGCCCTTCCGAACAAGGTCACTGCTTATTTTGAAATCCAATTTCTCGTCAGAGACCCCGCGTCAGGTCGCAGTAACAGTGGCCGCGCCAGGCAGGAATGGGTAATCTCCAAAAAGTCTGGTGCGCTTAAAATCATTTCCCAAAAAGAAACGGTCTATTCTGACTGATGTGCGGATTCGGTCACAATTTATCTTGAGTCCAAAAACTCGGTTATTCATTATTTGGATGTCCCCAATCGACTACGCGCGGGCACCCGACGAGCAGCAAAATGTCCTGTGATGTTTTCCTAAGTCACTCGGTGAAAGATAAAACTGTCGCCGAGGCGATGGCGGGACGGCTCGAATCAGAGTCGGTGAGCTGTTGGATGGCGCCGCAGGACGTTGTGCCGGGCGCTGATTGGGGTGAATCAATTATTGATGCGATCGAATCTAGCCGCATCATGGTTCTGATCTTTTCTCAAAACGCGAATGCCTCACCCAAATCAAACGAGAAGTAGAGCGCGCGGTTAACAAAGGGGTTTACATCATTCCGTTCCGGGTTGAAGAGATCCCACCTGCAAGAGCACTGGAGTGAATAGAGCTGGCATTAAAGCGTTGTTATCATCTTGCTCCGACGCCTCCATCGCCCGCATGATCGCATCCCGTAATTGTTTCTCTCCGATCTTGATCTCGGCGATTTGGGCCACGAGATTTAGTCTTGATCCCGCTATCCTGTGCAAAGGATATGCTGTAACTGGCTCCTCAATCCCACGGCTGGTTCGTCGATAGAAAATAACTTAACGCGACCTGAACGCATGATCTCCTTGATTGTTGCCGAATGATCCAGCGTCTCGTTTCGTACGGCCGCGCTTAGTTCGTCCGCAAATCTTCCGCTGCCTTCAACCACGAGCAGTGGCCATCTGTTGCGCACGCTTCGTAACCCCTCGCTCTCTGCAATCTTACCGCCGTTGATGAGCATCGTGGCCACCGAGACATTCAAAGCCCGGGCAAGCTTGAACATTGTGCCGGTTTCGTCGCCCCATTCATCGCTGTCCACCAAAACGAAATGGGAATGATTCGGTTCAAGCAGCGCACGGTCTCCGTTGCTTGCATCGCTCGGACTCCCGGGATACGTGACTTTTCCAGCCGGCGCAATTCCGAGCAGTTGAAACACTCGGCCATCTCGCGCAAACGCTTCGCCCATCATCGCCATCACACCAGACTGAGTGCCACCGTCAATAACGAGCGCGCCCGACTCGGCAGCCGCGGGCGCGATAGCGTCGACAAACAACTCGGCAAGACGAGTCTTCCGCGAATCGTCGAGTCCTTTCGCGCCGCCGAACACCATGATCAATGCATGCGGTTGTGCAATCCCCAGCGATTTCAGAATGGTCTGCGCATCTGTATCATGTCCCGCGGTGACAACGACTGCGTGATTCCCGTTGTCGAAAGTAATCGTATTTTTTCTCATGATCTCTGCGCGTCGCGTTGAGTTTTTTCCTCACCCCGCAACTCAATGTCGCGCGCTGAAAGTTCGCCGACAACTACATCAAGCTTCGCGACTTCGCGCCCCCCTCGCTCGAGTGCTTGTTTGAGCAAACGCAAATTGCCAAGTGTCGTTGCCGTCTCAAAAGAGTTGGTTGCCGCAAGAATCATTTTGGGCAGTACTCGATTTGCGGTCGCCCAATCGTCACCAATACAAGCCAGCTCGAGGACGGTGGCCAGGTCCCAGTAATCGCTAGAGTTCGCGCCGCCACGGCGCTCAACAGCGAAACTCACAAGGGGCAGTAGGCGCACGACCTCTTCCAGCGCCTCCGTGTTGTCTTTCTGCATTAGCAGGTTGATTGCATTTACCCCAGGGTAATAATCGCGCGGATCGGCTTCGAAACCCTTTGTATAGGCCTCGATCGCATCGTCTAGCGCTGCGGCGGCTGTGATCTTTCCCGTTTGGACAGCTTCTTTATATATATCTTTATGGACACGACCCTTGATCCCAAGGGTCTCTGAATCCGGGCCTCGGTCCTTCAAAAGCTTGTCGAGAATCGTTAGCGCCTTCTCGCGATCGTTTGCTTGATTCCGACGATTAAGCGCCAATGCGAACTGCTGTTTGGCGATTACGTACTCTTTCAAGGCAGCTGAAAAACTATCGTAAAGCTCGACTAATTCCTCAAATGCTTCGGCATGACGAAAGGAAGACATCAACTCGATCAGTACTGCTCGCTGGACCGCTTTGAGATCGCCTAGGTTATGCCGAATTTTCAGGAGCGCTCTGCGTCTTTCATGCAGAGGTTTCGCACAGGCCGCTGAAAGTATCTGACGGAATTCTTCTTGTTGCCGAATGCGATCCTTGAATGTTTCAGTCATTTCCTCTGACAGTTCGATGCCAGGGAATTTTGGGATCAGTTGAAAAAGCGGACTGTCATTTTCCGCGGCACCACTGATCGCATCGGACAACCGTTTCGCTAGCTGGGATTTAAGCTTTTGCGCCGCTCCCTTGGTCAGTTTTCCTTTCTTAAGCTGGTAACCAACAGCGCGAACTAGCGCGACATCGAATGGCAGCGCGCTGACGTTGGCATAAATCGGCACCGTGGTGAAAGGCTTTGCTGCATGCCGAATTCCGAGCTCATAAAAGACATTTGGATTGGCAAGAGTGAGATCGGCAACGACAAACTCCGCCAGTAACAATCGGGCAAACATCGCGCCGTGAATGATCCCGCCCGTGCGCTCTTCGTCCCCGCGTAATGCTTGCAACCCGCACTCCTCGATCGCTGGTTTGATCGCATCATTGTAAATTTGATCGAAATCGACGACGACCCCACTCTTGAGATCCGGCTTCTGACCAAACGGCATATCCACGAAACAGAGAGCCTGATAGTTCATGGCGTTGTTCACAGTGCCCAGCTAATTCTTTCTATATCTGCTTTCTATCCTTGATCCAGTTCCACCTTGATCAGGAATTCGCAATCAGTTCCGCGTCAGCTCGCCTTCAAATCCAACAATTCGATGACTTCTGCAGCTAGCGCGTTCTAACGTCGTCGTTCGCGGCAAGTATTTGAGCGCGGCTCGTTAGGAAATCGGTGGTTACGGTGTTTCCAAGAAATCCGCTGGTAAACGGCGTTGATGGGGCGCCTGCCGCGCTTTGCCAGGCTGCGAACACGACACAAAGCTTTAAGTTCCGATTCCGTTAGGCAGGCTTCTCCGATTTAGCTGGTTTCATCATCGATTGCAGCCAGTCAGTGTTTTCTTTTGACAGCAAAGCTTCGACACGCTGAACGAGAAGATGGAAGGCGTCATCCTTATTGTAAGGATCCGTTTGGGTCAGAAATAAAAATTTCTCCTTCTTGAGCGACTCCGCTGTCGTTCGATATTCAATCCAATGTACCTGAAGTTGCAGCAAACCCAGGAGGGAAGCGATTACGGCAACGAAGACGCCCAAAGCACCGATCGCAATCTTGATCTCCAAGGACTTGTCTGCAAAGCCAGACAGAAAGGGAATCGTCGCTGCGGCGACGATCTCAGCAAAACGCAGCCGCTTGAACCAGCGTTTATTCGTGACACTGCGGCGGTCGTACCAGGCGATCTGATCGTTTATCCGCTGCTCGACGTATTCCTCAGGTGAAGTCATTTTTCACAGAGCCTAACGAATTGGTTCGACCTTTTAGGACGAACACGAGAATCAGTTACACCCTTAATAAAGTAAAGCGAAAAGCCTTCTAAAAGCTTGATCCGCGAAACAAAGCGCGCGTTTGAGCCCATACATCCGAGTAGCGCGTTGACTTGTTTGCCTAATAAGACAAATCAATAAGATCGCGACGAAAGACTTCAATCAAAGCACGAGCAGGGTTTGTTCTTGCGACTGATGGCCTGTTTCGGTACGACTCAGGTGTCCCAAATGAATGAGGCCCCCTCTGAAGGTCGAAACTTGGTCCTTTGTTTTGACGGCACAAATTACGAGTTCGGTCGCGAGCCGACGAACGTTGTTCGCTTGATTCAGGTATTGGACCGCGACCGTTCCAAAAGGCAACGCTTGTACTATGATCCTGGCGTCGGCACTCTTCCCGAACCTGGTGCCTTGCTTCCAGTGCTCAAGACGGTTACGCAATGGTTTGGTCTCGCGTTCGGCTTGGGTCTTTCGCGCAAGATCATCCAAGCGTACACGTACCTGATTGATTTTTGGGAACCGAATGACCGGGTTTTCCTGTTCGGCTTTAGTCGGGGCGCTTACACAGCCAGAGTCTTAGCCGGCCTTCTCCACCAACTCGGTCTGCTTCCTCGAGGTAACTACAATTTGATTCCTTATGCGATGAAATATTTTCGTCGCATTACTGACGCACGTCACTACAAATCCAGGGTGGTCGACGCGGGCAAATGGAAACAGTTGTGCGACGAGTTCCGCCGAACATTCGCACGGGAGGTCACGCCAGGGGACGAGGAACGACGGTTTCAAGTGCACTTTTTGGGCGTTTGGGACACGGTGTCATCCGTTGGGTGGGTATGGGATCCCAAGCATTTTCCTTTCACAGCTTATAATCCAAGCGTTAAACACATCCGCCACGCCGTCGCCATAGACGAACGTCGTGCATTTTTTCGCCAGAATTTGTGTCGACCAGCGCCCGGACAAGACGTGCTTGAGTTGTGGTTTCCGGGCGTACACTCCGACATTGGAGGAGGAGGTCCACCGAAACGCGGTCGACTATGGTGGAATTCGTTCCAGTGGATGCAAGTGCAAGCAGCTGGTGCTGGTCTACATTTCGATGCGAAAAAGTTGAAAGCGCTCGTCGCCGAAAAGCCTTCCCAAGTTTGGGTGGAACCGATGAGCAGCTCGTTTGAACCCGCCATCTGGTACCTTGGAGAAATTTGGCCAAAACTCACGTATTCCTCGAAATTAAAAATTCGCTACCCACGCTGCAATTTTGGACGAGTTCGCGAGATTCATTCCGGCGCCTTGATTGATCAAGCTGCGCTATTGCGGATTCGCGCACCGGACCTCGCATATTGTCCAAAAAATATGCCCAAGACGTTTATTTCCTCGGCTAAGGCGCTCACCGAAGCTCCTCCGTATTTGCCTGTCCCGTGAGGTGTCCTGTGTAGCCGCACCAGGACAAAATTCGTGTCCGCGTTTCCAGCGTTCGCCGATGAACGTTCAACGCTTACGCGTTTGCCTAACGAGTCAATGAAGCCTCCAAGCGCGCCAGCCGTACGATACCACGCAAGAAGGGGCCGTGGTTATTTCTTGCCACGAATCGCAGCGCGAATCGCAGCAATCGGAATGCCCTCGTTCGCTTCATAAAACGACATCGGGTCGTCGAGCTTCGGCATTTTCGCCTTACCCGCATGATGCAGCGCGACGACGCCCCAGCCATCCTCATTGAACACCGGACTGCCGGAGCTTCCCCCTTCAGTTGGCGTCCGATAGTGCACGCGGCGGTCGTTGCATCCGATCATGATATTGTCGTCGAAGGAGAAGGAAAGCCCGCGTCCGCCCGCGTAGCCAATGACGTAGAGCCGCCGAGCCCTCTCGCTTGGCGACGGCATAGTCAGCGGTTCGTCTGACAGCGAGAGGCCGGCGACTTTCGGAGGAAGCGAGTCGAGCTCAAGGATCGTGGCGTCGCACTCGCTGATCGGTGATGACCACACAATGGAGGAGCAACGAGAAATGTGACCACTGATCTCAAACCTCACCGCGGCCTTGTCGAATCTCAAGGTGCCCTGGCCGCCCTCGGCGTTCACCACATGTGAGTTGGTGACGAGCAACAACTTGTCGGATCCATTGCCAAATAGAGCATCTGCCCGACAGACCCAACCCGTTCCCTCCGAGTTTCCTTCAGATGTTTCGATTCTGGCGATGGACTCGCAGCACTCCAAACCGTGCTGGTACCACTTGACGGTCTTAAATTGGCCTGCGCCAAAGACCTTTTCCAGCGCAGCAGATCCTTCGCGATCCGCGGCCACCTGATGTCGCTCCAAACGAAAGCCGCCACCTTCTCGAGCGAGAAGCGCTCCGCGCAACGTCGAGAGAACCATGGATCCCGGCGGCGCATCGCTCGTCAGCTCCCAAACCTCGGTCAACTGGCGAAGCGTGCTGGCAATTTGAAAGGCGTCCGCCTCTTCCGCAGCTGTATACCGGACGGCGGCAACTGCGGCTCGATCCGAATCGTTCAGGGCTATATGCGCTTCGAGTTCAGTTCCTATCCTCCACACATCCTGTTGATCTGCCGTTTTCCCAGGCGACGTCACCGTGTCCAAAATCGAGCGCGCAAGCGCCTTCGAGTCCGGGAACTGATCGACAGGGATTCCTTTGCGTTGCGCGCGCGCAATCAATGCGACCGCGTTGATGCCGTGCCAGAAGTATGTGTTGCGGTCGAGGTCAAATCCAGCCAGGTAATGGCGCACGGACTCGTCGAGATAGCGGCGCGTACGATCAATCTGCGCGTCCGGGCTATTGATATGATGCTGCTTGGCAATCCTGCCTCGCAAGCCAACTATCTCGCTCGCCATCGGAGCCGTGTCGGGGCCGCGCGAGAGCCAGTCCAGGAAGGCTTCGGCTGCCGAAAGATACCGTGTGTCCGTTAACGCCTGCGCGTACTGAATTCCCGCATCCGCGGACGCCAGACCACTTTCGAACAGTGCATCCGCCAGTAGCGCCATCGCTTGAAACCGGCGTGCTCGGCGGAGTCGCTTAAGGATCCGGCCCACCGGCGCTGCGGCACTGCTCGGATCACTGCGGATTGCGACCGCAATCCGTTCGCAGAGAGCGTCACTTCGCGCCCAATCGAACGTTTTCAGCGCGACCGCAACGTCAAGTGCAAGGTCCTCCCACTCCTCAGAGGTCATCTCGCGTCAGAGTTGAATGTCTTGAGGTCCCTTGATCTCAACCGGGCCGCCTGCGCTTTCGAGCGCGTCCTTCGGATCGAAGTTGCGCAGCTGGCCGAAATCAAGCCCTGTCCACTCCTCGACCTGACGCAGCCGGATCTGGTAGGTCCGGAACTCGCCGAACACGAATTCGAGCCCTGTCACCAGGTCGCGTTGGCTCAGTGTGTACGCGGTCGCTGAGAGCGTTCCGTCGTCCTTCACCATTACAGCCACTTTCCAGAAATCGAGCGGAAGCTGGAAATCGCGGTACTCGGGATCGTCGGCGCGAAACACCGGACCTGTAAACACGTTGATTCTCAGTCGAAACTTCCCAGTGTTCTGAAGAACATAGTCTTCCAAATCGTTCCACGTCTTCTGATTAAGGTCCTTGTGCTGCGGACATGAGTTCGTGAAGTGAAACGTGTCTTCATTCGCAGCTTGGGCTTCCGCATCGTTCCCCCACACCGGATCGAGCCGGCGCACCATGTGTCCGCGATCAAGATCGTTGTCGCGATAAAGATCGTCGCCAGCCTGGAGCTCTTCGTCGAAACGCGCGTCAAAACGCCAAGGAATACCTGCGCGCCCGAGATCCTGGAGGGCTCCGCCTTCGATGTTGCACGCCGTGAAATGGCACATGCGTCGAGCCTTGCTCATGCAGACGGAGAAGTGTGTGTAGGGCAGCAGTGTCGTCTCCCTGCCATCCACCATGAACGTATTAACATCATCTTTGATGGTTGGTCCGGCAGTCGGCGCCGGCACGTCAATTCCCAGAAAATCGCTGCGGTACCCTTGGCGACCTGCATAGTCTTCGACCCTGCGCCCGCGTCTTTCCAGAGCGTCCGCGCCGAGCTCGGGAACCGTCACCACTATGCGTCCGCCCAGAGCGCGCAGTGCGTGTTCGATCGTGGGCCAAGGAAGCCCGATGCCTGGGTCATCGAGCGCACCGCCGATATGAAGGCCGACTACTTGCCCCTTTGTAAGATCAACGATCAGGGCCCCGGCACTGTTTCCGATAGAGGCGCAGTCGTGTTTTAAAAAGCCATCTTCTGATGGATTGAGCACACGTCCGGGAGCGACGCACTTCTGGTTGAAACTCCGCTCGTAGACGAGATCGAGCAACGGGTCACCGATGCGCGAGTCGCGCGCACAGTACCCAATGGTAGCGACTGCCCCGTTATTCGCACCGGCGTGCGCCAACGCGGGCCAGCCATTGGTCAACCCGGGAGCACCGTCAAGGACCAGGAACGCTATTAGAGAATCGATCGGCGAACCGTCATGCGCGCGGACGTCGACAACGGTGAACCATTGACCGCCGTGCTCCACGCGTGCCTTTACACCAGGATGTCGAATTTCCTGAGCGACCGCCCGTGTGGTGACTGCCCACTTGTCTGTGACCAGCCAGCAGGTACCAGCCCACTGCAGAGCGGGATGATCGTCGAGCCAAACGCGCGCGACTGCGGTTGCCGCGCGGCCCAGTTCGCGTCCGGCTAAAGCGAGGCGGCGATTCCAATAGCGTGATTCGACGTCCCCCAACGCGATGCCTATCGGAACTGCGGGTCGAACGAACGCGGTCAAGAGTCGCTGCGCAAGCGAGTCGGGGCCAGGCGCGCCAGTGACGCAGGAACGAACAGCAGAAAGCGGAATGCCGAGGCGTTCCGCATCGGGGAGATTGATCCCGGCAGCCAAGCGCTGCTCGAGTTCAAGTCGTACGGAAGGATCGGAACCGAAGCAATTTTTCATGGTCGCCTCACCCGCCAATTCGCTCGTCTCGCCAGTCTTTGAGATTAGGGCAAAGGCGCAGAGGCATGTCAACGCGAAATTCGAGGAGCGCTGATTTTCATGGGTGAGATTGATTTATCAAATCAACGGAGAGCGGATGGCAGACTTAGTTCTTTTATTCCTGAAGCACTTCAATCTTCCCAGCATGAATTGCTTCCAGCAAAGCCTGATAATCCCGCTCGTTCTGATCGGCGTAGACTACGGCAAAATTCGAAATTGCGTCATCGAACCTGCTAGAGCTACCGAGGTATCCGCTAATCGTCGCGGCGTCACCGGACTTGGCATGAGCTCGCGCTAGCGCCCATCCGCACCATTCTCCATAGTCCGCCAAAGCAGCCGAATCGAAAATCTCCACGAGCGGTTCGATCTTGATATCGCGTAGCTGTCGAACGTAAAAATGCCGCCCTAATTGTTCTGTCCAGCCCAAAAACATGTCGCTCGCCGCCTGCATTAGCCGTTGGCCAGCTACTACTCTCTGCCCATCGTTTGAGTAAACGCTTTTTCCGGCATACGGCTCCAAAACACTCCTGTGCGCCTCTTTGACCTGAAGAAACAAAGGCTCGCCATCGCCCGTCATGATAAGGAGGATGGCGCTGCGGGTGCCCACGCTGCCGACTCCGACAACCTTGACTGCAACATCTTTGACTTCATAGCGATCCAACAAAGTTTTGAGATGATCCGGAAGTGTTTCTCGATAACAACGAAATGCGTCTTCAATGAGTCGATCATATTCTTCCGTTCCCTCTCCTTTTTGATGGAAAATTAAGGGCGGGTTGTCCTTGATTCGGACTTTGCCGTTTCTGACGCTGGCCAATTTTGGAAAATCATGCTCTGCCACCGTCCGCGTTGAGGCTTTGGCGATCTGCTTGTGAACGATCTTCCTCCACTTTTTGCTCTTGATGGCTGCTACCATGTTATCCATCCGCTGATACCACACTTCCAAAGCGCCTAGTTCCGCGTAGCATTGCATGTGTTCGTGGTAACTTTGGATGCAGCGCAAAGCGGCTTTACGCGATTCCGGTTCTTTGAAACGGTTATTGCGCCCGGCTAGGACAAAGCTGACGGCCAATCTCTTAAGATCCCATTCCCACGGCGATGGAAGCGTTTCGTCAAAATCGTTGATGTCAAAAATGATGTCTCGCTCCGGAGTTCCAAACCCTCCAAAATTCATTAGATGACAATCACCGCAAGCCTGCACTCGAATTCCAGACGTTGGCGTGCGCGCCAGATCGGCTGCCATAATCGCGGCGCCACCACGATAAAAAGCGAAAGGACTTTGCATCATCCGTCCGTATCGGATCGGGAGGAGGTTTGGAATGCGGTCCCTGCTGGATTGAATCAACAATTCCACAGGATCCCGACGATTTGTCGGTGCATTCCATGTCGCATGCGATCCCCGCGAACATCTGTCCCGCAAAGCCTTGCCTGCTGCTTTGCGCTCTTTCCGCGTAAGCAGTTCGTTAGGCGATCGTGCGCGCTTCACGTCTTTATTAGCTACACCAGAAGACTGTACAGGGTGTCATACTAAACCGGCCACTGTTATGACTAAACATTTTTCTGTTCTTGCATCAAACGAGGTGTTTGCGAAAATGGCACCACAAGTTGGTTTGCCACTTTCGAGCAAATGAACATGGAGACTGGCATTAGCTCTCGTCACAGGAATGGGCATGATCATTTTCCGTTGACTGCTTACGACAGCGAGCGCTTTGGTCCGCTGTTTGCGGTGAGCGACGAAGGAAGCGCCGGAGAGACAGTCGTTAGCGCGGCTTATGCATCGGCAAAGGCAAAGGCTTTTTGGCCGATCGATCCGATGAGCTTGGGTGTCGCTCTGGACGGCGAGCGCATGACGAGCGCAGGCGAAGTACCTATTGGGCCCCCAGAATATAGAGACCTCTTAGACGCGGCCGCTGGGCGGCTCCTCTTGACCACGAATGTCGGTGTTCGCGTCAATACGCGACTAACCCAGCAGCTTCCTGAATTCCCGATAACCGAAAAATCGGCCAATGATAAGCAGTGGCTGGACAGCGTGTTCGCCGCGTTTGAGCCTTTTGTGCGCACGCCGGACGGACAGCCCAGGCCACTTACGGTACGGCTTTCGGTCGACCCCAAAGCGTCGATCAAATCGCTTAAAGGCGTTGTCAGCAAACTGGAGGCGGGCCGTAAAGAAGGAAAGATTGGACCAGCAGCGATTCACCAACTGTCTGTTCTCGTCGCTTTCGAAGGCGGGATTACGAATAACGAAATCGCCGTCATCGAACGCATTATGCAGCTGGCGGTTGACGCCGGAATACGGGAGTTGGCAATCGACGGGGACCTCCGCGAGCCTGCTCGCCGGCGATTGGGAATCCAGACACTGCTAAATATTCTGGATCCCGAACAGTTGCGTCGATTACTGAAACTAGCGAGTAAACTCGGGGTTCGCCTGACGTATCGATATCACCTTGATCTCGAAACGGCCGCACGCACCATTTGGACCGGCCTGCACACGGCGCGTACGAACAGCTTTTCCGCCGGGAAATACGGTCTGATGCCAATGACTCTCGAAGAGCAGGGCGTGGTAATCGAAATGATAACAGGATGGAGTACCGACTGGACCGCGATTCCTGCCTTTTACGTAGACACACCGTTGCTTACTGCTGAAGACGTTTACGACGACACCCGCTGTAAGGAGGCGGCGAAGCTCTGGCTCAAAACGGCTCGCGGAGCCGGCGCAAAGATCGTGCTTTTCGATAGCCCGGATCGTGTCAATCCGCGGCGGTTGATCCGCCAGCCTAATGTGGCAAACGATATTGGGGTTTTAAGTCTTGCCGATATCGAGGAAATCCTGGCCTATGCAAAGGAATTGGGCATCTCCATTTTGTGGTCGGGAGGCATAACAAGCAGACAAGCATTCGAATTGGCGAAACGAAAAGTTTTTGGGATTTTTAGTACATCGAGCACGGCTGCAAAAATCGCTGTCACCGCCGCCTTTGAAGGTGATCCACGGCTTGCGACTGAGAATGAGCCGACGGACTTCGGTGTCCGTCGCATTCATGCGATTATTCAGGGAGGATTCTTAAGCGCATCGATGGGCAATCGCGGTAAGGACCTCGCCAAGTCTATCGCGGATTCGAGCGAACGGCTGCTTGCAGCGGAACAAGATCAAGCAAAGTCCACCGTAGAATTGAATAAGCTCAATGTGGAACTCTTACGTGGATGGCAGGTGTTGAGGGAAGTTCGCACTGAGCAGAATACGTCGATTCCAAACCGCGTAAGCGTTCCAGTACCGGCAGACGCAGTCCGTGTCTTCCGCGGAAGAAAGAACCGACCACTGAAACGCGATGTATTCATCGAGAAACTCGGCACGGTTTTTATGCCGATGACCGTGCAGATGCAAAGGTTGTTTGGCCTAACAGCGTACCTCCCTGCTGTTCTACCTGAAACAAAAAGTGAGGGGATGCCGGATGAAATAGCCTTAGTGTTTTATCAAACACAGGGGGCGTATCATGAAGCGAAGCGGTGCATCGGAGGCCGGAGCTACAGTGAGCTTCATCAGCTTCTCTTTGATATGGGAGCAAGCGCCAGCAGTTTTCCGGAGATCTTCACCGGCGAAGTGGAGTCAGACAAGGCATATCACCTCTTTCCGAAGTCGGTGGACTGGCAGATCGGAAGTGCGCGTCTTTATGCCGGCACCCGACGGCCTAAACTAAAAGGACCAGGCTTTCTGAAGAGATTGGCGCAAATCGCGGCTGGGCTTCAGAAGGCTCCGGGGAGCATGGATGCCGTCATTTTCTGCGCGAATAACGACTGGCTGGTCTGGTGGGAACATTCTTCCCAGAGCACTCCCGAGCCGAACACGAGATTGAACGATATCGCAGTCGAAGTTTTTTCGCCTGTTGCTCGTCGAGTGCAAGTTCCCGGCAATTTGCTGAGACCTTACTCGGGGCTCACTTTGAACACGGGAGGCGACTTCCTAAACACTCAGTTTCAGCGAGTTTAACATATCTCCCTTAACACGTATGAAGACAAAACCAGTGGAATCGACTGATAACGCGGAAGACGGTCTCCTCCGCGATGCGCGAGTGTATCTATCGGGGCCGATGGATTTCGTAGCTTCGCGGGCTGCGGAAAAGGCCACTGGTTGGCGAACAAGAATCGGTCAGTTTCTTCGAAAACTGGGGGTTATTGTATTTGACCCCTGGGAGAAACCAGAGGTTCGGGCCATGCATGAATACGGCCGTGAAGGAGAAGGAACGACAGATGTCCGGGCTGCGTGGACCTATAAAAGCGGGGAGGAAGGTGCCGCGGCTCGCGCACACGTAGCCGAGGGATTCTGGGGTGCACTCCATATTGACCTCCGCATGGTAGACACGAGTGACTTTATCGTTTGTTACTGTCCGACGAATGTCTACAGCGTCGGTACTCCTCACGAGATCATTTTGGCTCGCGACCAGCGCAAGCCCGTCCTGTTTGTCAGTCCCTATGTCACTTTTCCCGCGCTCTCGCGCCTCCAGAAACATTTGGCCAAGGACACAGCTGGCACGGCGTTGTTGGAGGAACTGATTACTCAAGTTCCTATCAAGGAGAATAAGAACGCAAGCCCGAGCCTGTGGTATATGCCATTAATTGGGGGTGAACATTTTTTTGACGGCTTCGGTTTTGGCCAGTACCGCGAACGGTTCGGCTGGCCCGAGATCTCACTTGATAAACACGAAGAAGACGATCCGCCGCAAAAGCCGCTCCTTCCCTTCCTCGAAAAACTAAGCCACGAGCTTCCGCCCAAATGGGATCGTACAGCAAAAAAGTTCGTTCCAAATGATGACTGGCTTTTGTGGGATTTGCGCAAGCACCAGGCGGGCGCCTCGGTCGCGGACGCTAGACAAGGAAAATCTGAACAACGCGCGCCCGGAAGTTCTGGGAGGCCTTCGAAGAAATAGTTCGAGCTTATCGAGAATCTTCTACAGCCGCAATTTTGCAGGAACGCGTAAATCCAACCAAGGTATAGAATCATGACGAGAATCAAACAAGGTCCTTGGACTCGCCTTCGGCCGCTGCAACGGGATGAAGTTGACCCATATACTCACGCAGGGATGAGAACGGGTGAGCTTACATGGGGAGGAAATCCTAACAATCTTTGCAAGGTAATGGCATACCTCCCTCGGCTGTTGCAAACGGAGGTAGAGTATTGTAACACCTTTATTTTCGATCCGCGCACTGTACGCGGGGATGTCCAGGAGGCGGGGTTCAACGACCGCTTCATCAAGGAACTGGTGATTTCTCGGACCTCACTCATTAACAGATCGCGGTATTCAGTAACCCATCACTCAGTTATCGGGCTAAGTCTCTTTGCGGATGCTGGTCGCATAGACGAGGCGATACCGAAATATTTGCACCTTCATGAACACGAAAAACACCCTGAAGCCTACACGGAACGAGAACGTGTCGTGCTCGATTATGCGGCGAAAGTGGCAAAAGATGCTCATCTTGTGACGGACCAGGAATTCCAGGAACTGCGCCGGGTGTTAACTGAATACAACCTAAAGGACAATCAGCTGAAAAAACTCACGACGGAAGAGATGTCTCGTCACGTCGATGCCCAGATCGTCGAACTTACTTGGTTGATCGGACACTTCTGCCTACTGAATCGGTGGTTTACCGCGCTTCAAGTACCGGATGAAAGCCCTCAAGATGAGTGGAATTTTGCCGCTGTTTACGAGGAGGTCGTTCCGGAACAAATCCGCCGTAGAAATGATCAGATCCTTGCTGGTGGCTTCTAACGAGTGTGCTGCCAGCGATGCGCGCAACGACTGCGCCCCTAGTGCTGAATCGCCTCTAACGATTATATGATCTCGGGGAAATGCCCGCCCGGGAAACAGGGTGGTGCCTGAACCGCCAATTAGTTGTCCGGAGGTGCAACTCCACGGCCGATCCCGATTTGTAGTGATCTGCGCCTTGGTGGTGGCGTGGGAGTAGCCCTCCGGGTGCCAGTACCAATCGGGATTCGTACTCCAGCGGGGCCAATCCCGATTTGTAGCGAACCGCGTGGGGCTCCCTCAGTGGTAGCCGCACGGTCCCCGTCTGAGGAGTCGCGAACACGCGAGCCCGGTGCAGGAGAACTCTTGTTTCGCTTTTTGGGTGTCTCACGTGCCGTTTCTTTGTGTTCTCGTGCCCGAACGTTAATTGTAATTCGCTCCCGTTCGGCTATGCCGTCGCGACCGAACATCGTGAGCGTATATTCGGTTCGCTCCACCGGAGAGACAGTGAGAGTGCCTTCACTCGAATCGACTTCACCGACTGAAGGATCAATCGACGCTCGTTCGGCATTCTCCAATTTGTAAGAGAGCTTCGCGCTCTCTCCACGAACAATCGTTGTAGGAGTTCCACTGAATTTGACAATTCGCGCCGTCGGCCACGGAGTAAGAGGGACGTTGGGTGTTATCGAAGGAATCCCAGCTGTCACCGGTGCCGGCGTTGTTATCCCGTTTGGCGTTATCGCCGGGGCGAGAGTTGCTACCGCCGGTGCCGGTGTGGCGACTGGTGTGGTCATCACGGTTACGGGCGGTGTCAAAATCGCTGATGGCAGTGCCGGTGTGGTCATTGAAGCTATCGGCGGTGCTGAAATCGCTGATTCCGGCGCCGGCGTGGTTATTGAAGTTACCGGTGGTGCAGTCGCTGCTGGCGGCGCAGGTGTGGTCCTTGACGTTATCGCCGGAGCTGAGCTCGTCGATGGTGACCATAACTGTATTTTCGATGCGATGGCCACGGCAACGATGATCGCGCAAATGACTCCACCCAGGCCAGCAAGCAACTTCCACGACTTCCAGGTTGGAATTGTCGGAGGGGCAACTAACTTCAGATTGTAGCGAGTGGCGCCCGCGCCCGCCTTGTCGCGGAGCTCTTCGCGTATTTGCAGAGCTTGTTCAAGCGATTGCCGCGCATCGGAAAAATTTCCCTCACAAATTGATTTCGTTCCATCTTGATGACGTATCCACCCCAAATCGGCTTTATTCCCAGCGGCAGTCGCAGATTGAGCCGCCAAACGCAAAGCGTTCGTCCAGGATTCCCATCGACCGGTCAAGACCAATGGGACCTCCAGTGATCTGGTTATGCGCATGACCTCCTCTGCCATACCGAACTTGACGCCCCAGCGCAGGCTGTGCATTAGAACAGGCACTGTCTCGAGAATTGTTTTTACGTCGCGATGTCGCGGTTCAACCCAATTTGCAAAATAGGAGACTGCTCGTTTTCGCTGTTCAGCTGCCTCCGATTGCTCGGGCATGAATAGAGCAATTTCACCGGCCAACGTGTAACGTCGCTGGCTACGAACATCCACGACGTCCTTAGGCTTTTCTGACGCAGCGTTTGTCGGTTGCTCTTGCTCTACTACGTTGTGTTTGTGCAAAAGGCCGAGCCAGCTTGGAGTGATGGAGTTGCGCGCTGTTTCTAATAGGCCAGATGCATTGGCAGTTCTTCCCGCCCCATCGCCGAGGGTCTCAAGAAGTCGATCAAGCCCCGCCTTATAGTCCAGCGAAAGATCAACGTGCTGTAAGCGGCGCAGCCGAAACGGAATCTTACATTGGCGATGCAGGACGGGGACAACCGTTTTGCCATCCTCCAGCGCAAGCGAGACCTCATCCATCACGTTAGTGGATTCGACCGCAGCGGGCGAAAGAACCACCACGACTTCGAGACACCTTGCCAAAGCTTCCTCAACGGCGCGGTCCCAACGCTGACCGGGCGCGATGTCGAGTTGGTCTACCCACACGCCAGCCCCTCCCACGCGCAAGTCTTTCGCAAGACGCAATACAAACTCGGCGTCTTCACGGGCATAGCTCAGGAATGAAAATTGAGTGGTTGTTTGTAATGCCCGCGCGGGTTTTCCTCCGGAGGGATGATCACGAAATTCAGTCCGCTCGGCTTCGCCAACTCCGGCGTCTGTGCCCGTCCGTGGAATGCGTGTGGAAGACGCGTGGGTGCGCACCAGGTGACGGTCTTCAAGTTCTTCCAGAATTGTCTCGACATTGTCGATTTGCAGCAATTCGCCGAGCGCTGTCGCTTGTACGGGAGCACCACTAAAAATTGCCAGCGCTGAAAGAACCCGGTGCTGCGCGCCCGAAAGTGGTGCACTGACGTGTGCCGCAAATTTTTCGGCCGAACCGTCTGATCGCAGATCCTGCGCAACGTTCGCCAGCGAACGACCATTCAACTGCGCCATCGCAACTTCTTGAAGAATGCGCAGAGGATTCCCTTTCGATGCTACCGTTATTGATTCGACAGCCGCCCCTTCATCCGCCGTCAAGGGTCGATTTAGCTCTCGCTCGATCAGTGTCTTTACGTCTTTTGCCGGCAAGCCATTGAGCTGCGTCGCGTGCGCTTCGCTGCCCCACAAGTGCCGTTCATAAGACCCTAGCAAGAAAGTGCATCCGGCCGCGACGTTCATTATCCGCTCCGTCTCAGTACGTGTTAATTCGGCCGCATCGAGAATAACCAAGGCGTTTTTGGTCTGCAGGTCGTGGCGTAATTGTGAATCGACAGGTCTAAACGGAACCTCGCACTCGAAAAAATCATTCCAGAGCAGCTGAAGTATGTCGTCAGGCGGAACGCCGCGTACGTCCCGATAAATGATACCGTCCCGGAAAAGCTTGGAATCAATCGTGTGCGCCAAATGGCGCAAGACAACGGTCTTCCCTATTCCTGGCTCCCCAAAAAGCTCCGCCGACTGCAAACTTTCCAGCGCACGAACCGCCGCTGCGCTTTCGTCAATGCGATCCAAAACAGCCGCAAACGGCCGCGGTCGAATCAGGACCGGAACTGGTCGCGCCTTAGGTTGAGGTAGTTGCCTCGTTGCGGCCGCATCAACGATTCCTCCGTGGACTGAACCGACCCGCAGGACGCGTGTGCCAACTGCGATCTGGCCACTATCTTCTCGTTGTACGCGAGCCTCGATCCGTTCGACCAATGTGGTTTGGTTGGCCATTGGCGATCGCCCAGTGAAGTTAGAGATGGGTTAGCACTTTTTCAACTAAAATTGCAGACGCCATCCAGGGTAGTCTAGGCGTAGGGCAAGCCGCTGTTTCTTATATTGATTTACCAGACAAATGCTTGACGAATAGAGAGCGTTTTCGTGCCCTTTCATGCAGGCCGTCGCGACCGACACAATTGCAACCTAACGATTTTACCTGGCAAAATCGCATTTGGGAGAGTGCCGATGGCCGGACTCGAACCGGCACGGGCCTTTTACGGCCCAACGGATTTTAAGTCCGTTGCGTCTGCCATTTCGCCACATCGGCGGCTGCGTTCGCAGGAGTTTAAGCGTTTTGTGCATCCGGCGAAAATGAATTTCGCAGTCGCGAACGCACTTTGCGGCAAACAATAGATGTTCGTTATATCCCTTGAGTTCGGCTTGCCTCTCCTGTGGGCGCAGGACATTCTTGCGAGATTCTTATGCCGTTCAGGCAAACCATAGCAGCGAAGATTTTCGGCCTGGCCATCATATTGTTGCTGCTCACCATCGCGCTTGCCTGTTTTTTGCTGTACGAGGTAACTCACACGACACGGGATCTCACAATTGTTGCAAATTTCGATGTGCCGCTGACCCAGTCCTTGTCGCGACTGCACGAGTTTGGGCTTCGACGGCGTCTGGCATTTGAACGTTGGTTCGGCGCATTGAACGCGACTGAGCCAAATGTCGAGGTTGTTGCCGAGGCGAATGCCAATTACGCGCTTTTTACTCGCAAACTCATGGACGAATTTTCCAATTCCAGGCACATGATTGAAACTTATCCGAAGAACGCACCCGGAAGTCAGACCCTAGCCGAGGTAGAGACGCTCCTGGATCAAATTCAACCTTCCTACGAGATCATTAGTAGTCGCCAGCGCGAATTGCTTGACATGCAACTCGCCGGTCAACATGCCACTGCCAATCAGCAGTTAAACTTGCTTAATGACATTCAGGGCACGGTTCAAAATCAACGGGAATTAGTCAATTCGAAGATGGCAGCCTGGAGTGTCTCGGCAACGAAGGCAACGGAACAACGCGAACGACGCGTGTTCTGGCTCACGATCGCGGCGACGACGTCCACCGTGTTATTAGGGTTGGCTGTGGCAGCGCTCATCACAAACCGATTAAGCAGGCCCGTACGGTCGTTGGCAACCGCAATGCGCGATGTCCAGCGAGGCAATCTGGATATAGAGTTACCCGTTAGGTCTACGGATGAAGTAGGTCGACTGACCGATGCCTTCAATTTTTTCGTGAAAGAATTGCGCTCCAAGGAGCGCATGAAACAGACCTTTGGAAAATATATCGACCCGCGAATCTTGGAGCGCGTGCTCGCGCAACCAGGCGCAGAGACGGTAGCCGGTGGCCGGCACGAAATGACCGTCCTGTTCGCCGATCTCGTTGGATTCACTGGCTTGTCGGAACGGCTAACTCCATTGCTGATGGTAACGCTTCTAAATCGGCACTTTGGTTTACAGGCGCTCGCAGTCCAGGAGCATCACGGCGTCGTGGACAAGTTTGTGGGTGATTCGATCATGGCGTTCTGGGGCCCTCCATTCGTAAAGCCGGAAGAACATGCCGTCCTGGCATGCCGCTCCGCCCTGGCGCAATTGGTCGCGCTTGACAGTCTGCGTCGGGAACTACCGGACATCACGGGATTGCGTCGCGACCTGCCCGCCGTTGATGTGTGCATTGGCATTTGCACGGGCGAAGCCGTAGTGGGCAACATCGGTTCCGATAACACGCGCAGTTACACAGTTATCGGCGATACTGTAAACCTCACCGCGCGACTCGAACGAGCGAATCGAGTCTATGGCACCCAAATTTTGATCGCCGAAACCACAGCCCGGGCGGTAGGCTCCAAGTTCGAAACGCGAGAGATCGATATCATCGCGGTCAAAGGCAAAACTGAAACCACGCGAGTTTTTGAATTGATGTCCGCGGCCGGGCAATTGTCCGAAGAATTGGCACGTTTGAGAGAACGTTACGAGCGAGCGCTGAAGATGTATCTCGATCAACAGTTGGATTTGGCTGAGGCAACTTTTCGCGAATGCCTTCGGATTCGCCCCAATGACCGCCCGTCTCGCGTCTTCCTGGAGCGCATTGAAGTCTTGCGCCGAAATCCACCCGACAAGAGTTGGAACGGTGTATGGCAACTTGTAGAAAAATGAGAAGCGCTCGTGTTCCGAGCGTAGTCGAGCGCTTTTCTAACGCACGCGAAATCCTTGTGCAGCCGGCGCTGCAAGACATCAATGACTCACGCAATGAAAGATAACCTGATTGTTACCAATCAGGTCCTTGAAATGCTTGACAGAACTCTCGAGCACAGCGTTAGAAGGAAAACGGGTGTCAAAAGCGCAGCGTGGCATTTTGTCGATTCATGAAAATTCCAATTTCTTCTTCGGCACTTATCGTTGCCTTTTGGTGCTCTGCGGTGGTTACAACGAACGGCCAGGTCAACGTTACACAGCAGCACAATCACCTTTCGCGCGATGGTCTCTATATTGACCCTGCGTTTTCGCCGTCAAACGCAGCCAATCTAAGGCGCGATCTGAACTTCAATGGAACGATCTCCGGCAACGTCTATGCCCAGCCGCTTTATGTCGAGGGTGGTGCAAACGGGGCCATGGTGATCGCAGTCACGGAATCGAACAACGTCTACGCGCTCAACGCTGACAACGGCAGTGTCATTTGGCAACGCAACCTCGGCCCGGCGGTCACGTCAGGGCTACCCTGCGGTAACATCAGCCCACTCGGCATTACTGGAACTCCTGTCGTCGATCTTGCTTCCCGGTCTCTTTTCCTTGATGCCATGATCGACGGCAACCCCAAGAAGCATTTCGTTTATTCACTGAACGTGGACACCGGAGCGACCAAGCCCGGTTGGCCGATTGATCTCAACGCTAATGTAAGTTTCAACGGCACCGCTTTTACTTCGAACGTGCAGAACGAGAGGGGCGGCCTCGCAATAGTGAATGGCACCGTATATGTGCCGTTTTCAGGACACGCGGGCGATTGCGGCACGTACCGCGGATGGGTTGTCGGTATCTCAATCAACAATCCTTCCAGTGTCAGAGCCTGGGCGACAGGCGCTATCGGCGGTGGCATCTGGGGTCACTCAGGGGTTGCCAGCGACGGCACCAATATGTTTGTGATTACTGGGAACACGTTTAACACGCAGGGTAACTGGATGGGTGGTGAGGCCGTTATCCGTTTGCAAGCCGGACCTGTCTTTAGCGGTTTTTGGGCGCCTCCTAATTGGTTGTCCCTCGATCAAACTGACACGGATCTCGGTGGCGTGAGCGCCACGCTCATCGATGTGCCGGGAGCGACTCCTTCACAATTGGTGCTCGCGCTGGGCAAGGATGGAATGGCCTATTTGCTGGACCGCAATAATCTGGGAGGCGTTACCGCCCCGGTGGCTTCAGAAAATCTTCCCACTGCTGTCAGAGGTCAATCGGCGGCGACCTACCGCACCAGCCAGGGAACATATTTTGTTTTTCATACCGAAAGCAATGCGGTTGCGGCCTATAAAATCACTCCCACAAGTCCGCCTGGCATAGTCCCTGCGTGGAGCGTGAGCCAGACGGGTCTGGGCTCGGCTTGGGTTACTTCGACAGACGGCACGCACAATGCCATCGTCTGGGTAGCCGGAGGAGGAGGCGACGGGCGGTTGCACGCTTACGACGGCGATACCGGGACTGTAATTTATGCCGGTGGTGGCGCGAGCGAACTGATGAGCGGCACACGGAAATGGAATACCGGAATTGTCGCTCGCGGTCGCATTTATTACCCGGCTGACAACAAGATCTACGCCTTTAAAGTGCCGGCGGCCGCCAGCGCCGCCAGGGCTGCGGTAGCTGACTTTAACGGCGATGGTCATCCGGACTGGGTCGTTCGCAACGCCACCACGCTTCAAACAGGGGTTTGGTACCTGAATAACAATGTTTTTGTCGGTGGTGCCTACGGTCCGACTCTCGTAGCAGGCTGGGGCCTTAGAGCGCTCGGCGATTTCAATCGCGATAGCCATCCAGATTACGCTCTTTTTCGTCTCAACACTCGTCAAACCGCAATCTGGTATTTATCCGGCCCCGCATTTATCAGAGGCGCTTACGGGCCGACCCTTCCGAGCGGATGGGAAGTGGTGAGCACGGGCGATTTTAATGGCGATGGCAAACCGGATTACGTGCTTTACAACGCTGGCACGCATCAAACAGCGATTTGGTACATGAACAATAACGTTTACGTTGGCGGCGCCTACGGTCCGACCCTACCATCAGGCTGGGCAGTAGTAGGTGTAGCGGATTTTAATCGCGACAGTCACCCAGATTTTCTCCTATCCTATCCCGGTGCCGGGTACACTGCTATTGGCTATCTATCGGGACCAACTCTTATCGGTGCTGCGTTCGGACCGACTCTTCCCAGCGATTGGGCATTGGTAGCCACAACCGACTTCAACGGTGACGGCAATCCAGACTACACGTTGTACAGGACTGACACTCGGCAAACAGCTATCTGGTATCTCAATAACAATGTTTACACCGGCTCCGCGTTTGGACCAACTCTTCCAGCTGGCTGGAGCCTGACAGGGCCATAGCAGAAGATTGCAGCGCGATCGCAACAGCAAATAGTTGCACAACGGCGCCGCGCAATTGCAAGAAACCCCCATGGAAAGAAATCTTGAACTGAAATCCTCGAATTCATAAAAGGCTCAAACGCAGCTGGTGCAAACTAATAACCTATAATCAAACTACATGCCAAAGTATTGGATGATAAATAGCCGAAGCCAGGGTGGCGTGGGACCTGATGTTAGCACGGATGGCATGACGTATTGGGTCAGCGACAAACAACCGCTCAATGACATCAAGAACTGGCGTAAAGTCACCGTCGCCAACTTTCAGAAGCTCCTTGTCGCGACATCGGATAAGTTTCCGAAGTATGACCTGGCAGAAAACGACAAACAGCGCCACGTCACGATTCTTGTTCATGGTTATAATCAAACGTTTGCAAAAGCCGCGGCGTTTTATGAGAAGTTTTGCGGCAGCCTTTTTGACGGTCCAGACAGTCTCGGCCTTTGCATCCTGTACGACTGGCCATCACGCGGCAACATTCTGGGCTATGAGCCTGATCGTTCGCATGCCCGACTGTGCGCTCAGGATTTAACAGATATCTTGAGCGCTCTGTTCGACTGGCTAACCGAGAAGCAACAGCAGACCATAAACAATCCTGCAAAAGCTTGTAAGGCGAAGGTATCGCTAATCGCTCACAGCATGGGAAACTATGTCGTCCAAAAGGCAATGGCGGCGGCGTGGACCCGTAAGAATCAACCACTACTCGTTAGTCTCATCAATCAATTGCTAATGGTCGCGGCCGACGTCGATAGCGATCTATTCGATGAAGGCGCTCCTGACAACAACGACGGTAATGCTGTGGCGAATCTTACCTACCGGATCACGGCGCTCTATACCGGACGCGACACTGTCCTTGGCGCATCGGCAGGTCTGAAGCATTTTGGCATGCGGCGCCTGGGTCGCAGCGGTCTTCCCCATCGGCCGCCAACGGCGGATGCATCTTCGCCAACAGATAACGTCTGGGACGTGGATTGCTCAAGCTTCTTCCAGAAGAACGTCGGGGATATTCATGGCGCATATTTCCTGACCGAGGGTACATTGAATCTGATGCGGCACGTCCTGCGCGGCCTCGACCGCGGGGTGCTTGAAACCCTTGGTGTTACCAAAGGCACCGCGTGGCCGTAAGCCGCGATAAGTAAAGAGGAATGCCTCCGCGCAGAGGGAAACCAAAGTCTAGCAAGCGAGCTACGCAGCGGTCGCCGCAAAAATCTCGCGCTGGGAAGACAGCGAAGTCTTCTCATCGAAAATCCGCACACAAGCGCGGCTTGCGAACACGCCGAATAGGCCGCCCGCGCTCACAGCGAAAACTTCGCGGGAATCCGACAAGAAGATCCGCGCGTCGGAAACCTTCAAAATCACGGACAAAGGTCGCCGCGCCGCGGCCATTGCCGGTACAACCGGAGGAAATTCTCTTCCGCGTGGAAGGCAAGATGTCGACCTTTGGCGGGCCACACGATCTTGGGATGGCTGCGAACGAAGACCTTGCTTTATTTACCAAGGCCGACCTGCAAAATCCAAAATACGCATATTTGTTTCTGCCGGCCCCGCCGCCTGGAACAAGCGGACTCGGGCGCAGGCTTAACCCCGATCGGTATTATTTCGCTTGTCGTTGGAATTACGCCGATACACCGAAGGAATTTTTGCGGAGGGCGCTTGCGCGTGTGGAAAATCCCGCGGATGGCCGAGCGGTTGATGCACGCCCCGTCGATTGGGGTCCGCATCCTTCGACTGGACGTGTAGCGGACTTATCACCAGGACTGGCCGCTGCTCTCGGATTGGACACGGACGATATCGTGCGGATAACAATCTCCGCGCGCAAAGCCATACCCGTTAAACCCTCTCTCAAAGCAAGCCGCGCCGGCCATGGAAGCAGTAACCCGCATGTAAAACCGGTCATCAAACAGTTCATCAGGAGTCCAAATTGTTCGTGTCGCAACGGCGCACGCATTGACAAAATTGTTTTGCATTGCACTGAAGGTTCGCTTGACAGCGCGCTGGCAGAATTTCAAAAAGCGGACGGCAGACAGGTTTCTGCACACTATGTCATCGATCGGAACGGCGACATCTACCAGATGGTAAGCGATAGCGATCGTTCGAACCATTGCATGGGCTCGAACGAAAACTCGATCGGCATCGAGCATGTCGGCAGTGAAACTGATTCACTTGCAGCCCCGCAGGCTGCCGCTTCGGCAACACTAATTCGATGGCTACTTCAGCAATATGATATTGCGCGTACAAATATCTTTGGCCATGATTTCGCGCCGGGCTACAGCCGCGCCGGTGGGACCAGCTGCCCCGACCGCCTTTTTGGCCCAATACACTCGCAGGCGACGGTCGCTGCCTGGGTAAAGGCCAACGTATAAATCGTTCTGAGGCTGTCGCCTACTTCGAAGTCAAGACACGCGATGCGTCGCATCCTGAATTAGGACGCGCTCGACAAGTGATTCGCTTCGATTGTTCGGCCCGCTTCTATTGAATCGCTCTTGTCGGTTTGTGCTTTAGTTCCCCTATCTAGTAATGTGTTGAGGAAACAATACCTGCAACGTTTTCATAGCAGGCTAGCCTTCCTGGATCATCGGTCCCTGCTCATTTCCCTTTCGGAAGATCATCCACACACCGGACAGCACCAGGCACGCGCCAAGCAACGACCACACAGAAAAGCTCTCGCCGCCTAACGCCCAGCCTAGCGCCACCGCGCCCGGTGGCGTAATAAGAGAGATCGCTTGTAACCGCGCTACAGTCATGCGCGGCAATA
>Ga0081455_10001001_pt1 | contig 35840 bp, 30 predicted proteins | sample TabmetS3T2R1_FD_70207 | JGI IMG/M metagenome (GOLD analysis project Ga0081455, IMG submission 70207) | Tabebuia heterophylla rhizosphere microbial communities from the University of Puerto Rico - S3T2R1 | ecosystem: Host-associated > Plants > Roots > Rhizosphere ...
CAAGCAGCAGAGCACCTTCGCCATCCCGGCGAAGTGGTCGCCTTCACGCTAGGAGGAAGCGATGCCTGTCACCATCCGTCAAGTCGGCCCTTGCTTCGCCGGCGAAGTCGAGGGCATCGACATGCGCAGGCCGCTCACCGGCGAGGAAGTAGCGGCGGTCCATGCCGGGATGGACCGCTACGCGGTGCTGGTGTTCCGTGACCAGCACATCGACGACGCTCAGCAGCTTGCCTTCACGCGCAGCCTGGGCGAGATCGAGCACGCAATCGGCACCAGCCTGCGGGCGGCCGCCGACTATCGCCTGCCCACGACCTTCGCCGATGTCTCCAACCTCGATCGCAACAACACGCCGTTCGCGCGCGAGGATCGGCGCCGACTGTTCGCCATCGGCAATAGGCTGTGGCATTCGGACTCCTCGTTCAAAGCGGTGCCGGCCAAGTATTCTTTGCTGCGCGCCGTCAGCATTCCCTTGAAAGGCGGCAACACCCAGTTCGCCGACATGCGGGCGGCCTACGATGCGCTGGACGAAGAGACCAAGGCGCTGATCGAGGACATGGTGTGCGAGCATTCGCAGATCTACTCGCGTCAGTTGATCGGCTTCTTCGACCTCACCGACGAGGAACTCGAACGCTTCAGGCCGGTACGGCAATGCATGGTGCGAGTCCATCCCGTGACCGCACGCAAGTCGCTCTATCTTTCCTCCCATGCCGGTAGCATTATCGGCTGGCCGGTGCCCGAGGCGCGCGGCCTCCTGCGGGACCTGATCGAGCACGCCACCCAACGTGAGTTCGTCTATACTCACAAATGGCGCGTCGGCGATCTGGTGATGTGGGACAACCGACAGACCATGCATCGGGCGCGTCCCTTCCCGGCGAACGAGCCGCGCGACATGCGGCGGACAACGCTGGCAGGCGACGGGCCGACGGTGGCCCAAGCGGCTTGAAGATTGGCGGCTTGAAGATTGGCGGCTTGAAGATTGGCGGCTTGAAGATTGGCGGCTTGAAAAACTAGAGGAGCGGGGATGCGACTTATTCTGACTTTGGCGCTGTTGGGCGTGAGTGTCGGATCGGTGGCCTTGGCCCAATATCCTAATCAGCCGCAGTTCCGCGACCCGGCGACGGGCCAGATCTGGACGCCGGAGAATGTCGGCCGTCAGATCGGGCCCAACACACCGCAGGATCGGGCCTTCAATCCGGCAGGTCAGGCGGTCCCCAGCCCAGGATCGACTGTACAGACACCCAACGTGACCCTGATGGGCACGATCCCGATCACGGCTGGGCCGACAGTACCGATCGCCACGATCGACAATGCCACGCTGACGGCGATTCCTTCGCAGCGCTGGCAGGTCGTGCTCTACCTCAACAACAACAGTGCGGGACCGATCAACGCCTCGGTCGAGTGCCGCTTCACCAATTCCGGCAGCCTCGTTGAGACGGTGCGCGCCAACCTGCCGCCGGTGAATGGAGGCCAGCGCGTCGGCCTCACTATCTACGGGCCGCCGACCAATCTCTTCGTCGACCGCGCCGACTGCCGGCTCCTGGCGCCAGCCTGACCGTTACGCGTTCAGCAGCGCCGCCATGATGCGTTCGCGCGTCAAGGGCAGGTCGTGGAGGCGCGTGCCGAGCGCGTGGGCGACGGCATTGCCGATCGCGGCCGCGGTCGGCCCGACGGTGCATTCGCCGACGCCCAGCGGCGGATTGCCGGCGCTATCGACCAGCTCCGCCTCGATCTCCGGCACTTCGCTGAAACGCAGGATCGGGTAGCTCTGCCAATCGAGCGAGGCGATGCCCTGCTCATCGAGCTTGACCTGTTCCTTCAGGGTCCAGCTCACCGCCTGCACGATGCCGCCCTCGAGCTGGTTGCGCGCCCCGTCGGGATTGACCACGAGACCGGCATCGGCGAGCGCCCAGACCTTGTCGACGCGCACGCTCTCCTGCACGGTCACGGCGGCGGCAACGGCAGCGTAGGCGGCGCGGTTCTTGTAGCGCGCGAAGGCGAGGCCCAGCCCCTTGCCGGTGCCCGCGGGTCCGCGAGCGGACCAATTCGCTCGCTTGGCGACCGCTTCGACGAGCCGGCGAGCCCGTGGCTCGGACAGGATCGATAGCCGATAGGCGACCGGATCCTCGCCTGTCCGCATCGCCAGCTCATCCATCAGCGACTCGATGGCGAAGACATTCGGCAGCGCTCCCAGGCCGCGCAGCGCCGAGGTGCGCACCGGCGGGCGCAACACCAGGTGATGCAGGATGCGATGCGCCGGCACGTCGTAGAGCGGCACGGCGTTGCGCGTGCCGCCGCCACCGCGCGCCTCGGTCGGGTCGGTCGGCTTCACCTCGGGGGGCGGGTCGGCAAGCGCCTCGGAAGCCAGCAGATAGCCGCTGCCGCTGCCCGGGCGCTGGACGTGGGTGCCACTCCAGATCTCTGTCGTCCAGTCGGCGGGCCGCCCGCGCTCGTCGAGATCGACATGCAGCGTCACCAGCATGGCCGGGCCGACCGGCTCGAAGCCGAACTCCTCCTCGCGGCGCCACTGCAGGCGGACGCGTCGTCCCGGCAGATGGCGGGCGATCAACGCCGCATCCAGCGCGGCGTCGTCCGCGCCGTTGTGGCCGTAGCAACCCGCACCGTGGAGATGCCGGGCAGTGATGGCCTCGACCGGCATGTTCAGGACCGCGGCCAGGTTCTTTCTGAGCGGATGCATGCCCTGGCCATGCGACCACACCGTGAGATGGCCATCCTTGAATTCGGCCAGCGCACAGGACGGCGCCATCGAGGCATGCGCCACGTAAGGACGTGAGACCGTGATTTGCACTGGCCGTTTCGGCGGCGTTGCCGGCGCAAGCGCGCCGATCTCCCGATCGTCGCTCGGCTGACCCTTCAGCCACGCGGCCTCCTGCTGTGCCGGATCGATGCGCCGGACGTTGTCCCATTTGGCATGCAGCGGCGCCGCCGCGGCCGCTGACTGGGCCACGCTCTCGGTCGCACTGACGAAGGCCACGAAGTTGGCCTCGCGCACGATTTGCACCTCGCCTTTGGCGGCACGACGAATCGCCGCCTCGTCGAGAGAGAGAAGCGTTGCGCCGCGGCTGGGTTGGCGCAGCGTGCGGGCGTGCACCACGTCAGCCGGGATCGCGTCGTGCAGGAACGCTGCCCCGGTCACCTTTGCCGGCAGGTCGAGGCGCGGCACGCTCTTGCCCACCACCTTGTACGATGCGACGGGCTTGACCGCGGCAGCGCCCGTCGCGGCTTGTGTGAGGTCGATCTCGCCGGCCACGGACCAATAGTCCTGGCCGGTCTCGGCCCCGTTCTGCAGGAAGCGGCCGTCGGCGACCGAGAGCTCGTCGCGGCTGCAATTGAGGCGAAGGGCAGCACGATCGAGCGCCTTGGCGCGGACCTCGGCGCAGACCAGCCGCACCGACCCACCGGAGACTTCCACCGAAAGCGAGGAGGTCGTGTACATTTCGTCGGGCCCCTCGTCCGTGTCGCCGGACAGGACGACGATGCGCTCGAGCGGCAGGTCGAGCTCGTCGGCCGCGATCTGGCCGATGGCGGTCACCACGCCCTGACCGATCTCGACCTTGCCGGTGGAGATGCGCACCGTGCGATCCGGCAAGAAGCGGATCCAGCGATCGAGTCGCGGGTTGTCGACCAGGCTTGGCGTCAGCGCTGGCTGTACCGCTGGCGCGCTCATGCCGGCCTCCCGTTGCGCAGCGACGCCGCCGCGCGCTCCACAGCGCGCAGGATGCGCTGATGGGCGCCGCATCGGCAGAGATGGCGATCGAGCGCGGCGATGATTTCGGCGCGGCTGGGATCGGGATTGCGATCGAGCAGCGCCTTCGCCGACATCAGGATGCCGCTCAGGCAATAGCCGCACTGGCCGGCCTGCTCGTCGAGGAAGGCCTGCTGCAGGGGATGCAGGGTCACGGGAGTGCCGAGACCCTCGACCGTGGTCACGCTGTGCCCCGCCAGCGTGCCGATCTCGCGCGTGCAGGCATAGGCGGGCTCGCCGTCGACCAGCACGGTACAGCTGCCGCATTGCTCGAGGCCGCAGCCGTAGCGCGTCCCCATGAGCCCGAGCTGGTTGCGCAGCACATCGAGAAGCGAGGTCGTTTCCGGTCCCCCGACCTGTCGGCCCTCGCCATTCAAGGTGAAAGCAATGTCCATGACGCCCTCCAATTCCTTGAGCCTATCCGCTACGGTGCCAAGTCGAAATACCCGGAGCTCACCGTGACCAACCGCGCCCATGTCCTGCTGTGGACCGACTCCACGGCCGCCTATCTCGATGCCATCAAGGCCGCCGGCCTCGCCGACCGCGTCGCCGTCGACACGCTGCCGCGCAAGGAGCGGCCTTCCGCAGAGCAGCTGGCGCGCACCGAGGCGCTGATGGCGGGTGCGGTTCCTGCCGGCCTCTTGCCGGGCATGCCCAAGCTGCGCTGGGCGCAGGCGATGAGCGCCGGCGTCGAGGGCTGGATGGCGCTGCCCGATCTGCCGGCCGGCCTCACGCTCACCTGCGCACGCGGCACCCACACCGAATCGATGCCGGAGAACATCATCGGCGCGCTGTTCCATGTTGCCAAGCCGTACAGCGCCGCGGTCGACAACCAGAAGCGGCGCAAATGGGTGCACACCGTTGCCCAGCCGCTCACCGGCAAGACGCTGGGCATTCTCGGTCTGGGTGCCATCGGTCAGGAGGTGGCGCGCATCGCGGCGGCGCTCAACATGCGCGTCATCGGCACGCGTCGGCGTCCGGTCTCCATGCCGAATGTCGCGGAGGTCCTGCCGCCCGAACGCACCGATGAGGTGCTGGCCCAGTCGGACTTCGTGCTGCTGCTGCTGCCGGCGACGCCGGAGACCGACAATTTCATCGATGCCGCGCGGCTGTCGAAGATGAAGCCCACGGCCTGGCTGCTGAACTTCGGTCGCGGCCACATCATCAAGGACGACGACCTGATCGCCGCGGCGAAGCACAAGCAAATTGCGGGTGCCGTGCTCGATGTCTTCCGCCAGGAGCCGCTGCCGGCGGAGCATCCGTTCTGGACCGCCGAGGCGATCATCGTGCTGCCCCATATCGGTGGCCCGCATCCGCAGCGGGACATGTTCGTCGCGCGCCTGTTCGTCGAGAATCTGCGCCGCTTCCTCGATGGCGAGCCCCTGAAGGAGGTCGTCGACCGCGCCGCCGGCTACTGATCCCTGTCGGCCGACAACGCCTCTTTCAGGCGGGCGGCGGCGGTGCGGCCGAGCAGCATCGGCTCAGGCACGCCCTCCAGCGTGATGCGGGCCTCGGCGCGAGAGGGCGTTTCGACCTTGCGCAGGCGGTCGCAGTTGATCATCAGTGACCGGCTCAACCTCAGGAACGGCGGCGACGGCAGCAGGCCCTCGAAATGGCCGAGCGTACGCCAGATCATCACGGCGGCCTGTCCGGCGACGAGGACGTGGGTGAAATCGCCGTCGGCGCGCAGGGCCGCGATGTCTTCCGGCCTCGCGAGGACAACCTGCTTGGGGGTCCTCAAGGCAATGACACTCGAACGCCGCCGGGAGTCGACACGGCCGAGCTCCCGCTCGGCACGAGCGAGCGATTCGGCAAGTCGCTCGGGCGCCACCGGCTTCAACAGGTAGTCGACGGCGTCGACCGCGAAGGCTTCAACGGCATGCTCCGCATAGGCGGTGACGAAGACGACCAGCGGCGGACGCTCAAGCGTCGCCAGCAGCTCGAAGCCGTCGCCGTCGCCGCCCAGCTCGATGTCGAGAAAGACGAGATCAGGCGCCCTCCGTTCGATGGCGATCCTGGCCTCGGCGAGTGTCTCGGCCTCGCCAACGATCTCTGCTTGAGGATGGCCAACGAGCAGCCGCCGAATCGCCTGCCGTGCCAGCGGCTCGTCGTCGACGATCAGGACCCGCACGGCTCGCCCTCCAGCACCAATGCCGCCACGACCGTGTCGGGCTCGCGTTCGCTCAGGCTGAAGCTGTGCCGCGCGGGATAGTGCAGGCCAAGGCGGCGTCGCACATTCTCCACGCCGACACCGGCTCGGCGCTGCTGCCGCGCGCGGCCGTGATCGAGACTGCCGTTGTTTGCGATCTCGATGTGCAAGCCGCTGGCCGTCGTCCGGATGGCAATGCCGATCTGCAGGCCGCTGTCGCGCCTGCCGTGCTTCACCGCGTTCTCGACCAAGGGCTGCAACAGGAAGCTTGCGATGCGGCGCGGCGCCGCCTCCGGGTCAACGTGGAACGCGATCTTGAGGCGCTCGCCGAAGCGGGCCTGCTGCACCCTGAGATAGGCCGACAACCCCTCGACTTCCGCCTCCACCGTCATGACTGTGTGGTTGATACCGTCGAGCGAATGACGGAGATAGGCGGTCAGGTCGCGCAGCATGGCGAGCGCTGCAGCTGGATGCTCGGGAATCTCCTCGGCCACCCCGTTCAACGCATTGAACAGGAAATGCGGATCGAGCTGCAGCCGCAGCTCCTCAAGCTCGGCGCGCAAGGCTTCGGCCTCCGCGCGCATCGCATGCTGGCGCTCGGCCTGCTCGGCAAGCTCGGCATGGACCCAGAAGTAGCACAGGCTCCAGATCGCCAGCGCCAGGAAGGCGTGCAGCAGCGGCACCACGAAATCGGCGAGCGCATCGCGTCCGGGCGTGGCCCAGCCCACCAGCTCGCGGCCGGCGAACAGCAGGGCGGCCACCACCGAAGCGCCGGCAAAGGACAGCAGCGCCGCCCAGGTCAAGGCCGGCACGCTGAGCCGATTGCCTAAGCGCGGCGAGGCGTAGAACACACCCATCGCCCAGGTGATCAGCATGAAGCACGCGACGGTCACGGCGGTGCGGCTGAGCGCGGCCGGGACGTCGTAGTCCAGCAGCCGATTGTTCAAAAGGTCGAGGAGCGTGAACGCGCTCCAGCCGACGATCTGGACCCGCCAGAAAGGCGGAAGACCGATCCACCACCCCCACGAGGAGCGTGAATACGCAGGCGCGTTCACCGATTTTCCTGTCGCATTCATCGAGTGAGGGTCCCCCTGCGGCACGCGGAACGTCATGACATATGGTCGCAGCAGACCACGAGGGGGACGGCAATGGCGAGCGTCAATTACGCCGTGGGCAGCAACTGGGGGTCGGGCTTCGTTGGCGACGTCACGGTGGCTGGTGGCGCCGACGGGCTGCACGGCTGGACCGTCGAGTTCGACGCAGGCTTTACCATCACCGACATCTGGGGTGCCGACATCGTAAGCCACGTCGGCAGCCACTATGTCATCCGCAGTGTCGATTGGACCGCGGACATCGCGGCCGGCGCTGAGACGAGCTTCGGCTTCCAGGCCACGACCGGCAGCGGCGGCACGACGACCAGCGGCCTCGTCCTCAACGGCACGACCGATGCAACGGCCACGCTGCCGGAGCTCTCCATCGCCAACGCATCGATCAAGGAAGGCACCGCCAGCAGGCAGCTCACCTTCACGGTCACGCTCTCGCAGGCCGCCACCGCCCCCGTATCGGTTCACTACGCCACCGTCGACGGCACGGCGAAAGCGGGCACCGACTATAGCGCCGCCTCGGGCACCCTCACCTTCGCCGCCGGTGAGACCTCCAAGACGATCAGGGTCACCGTCATCGGCGACACGACGGTCGAGCCCAACGAGACCTTCGCGCTGAGGCTCTCGGCCGCGAGCGGCGCCACCATCGCCCGTGCCACCGCGACCGGCACCATCATCAATGACGGCCAGGCACCGTCCGACGCAAGCCTGGCCTATGTCGTCACCAGCAACTGGGGAACCGGTTTCATCGGCTCCATGACGGTCACGGCGGGCAGCGCCAGCCTGAGCGGTTGGACGGTCGAGTTCGACAGCTCGGCTGCGATCACCGGCATCTGGAGCGCCGAGATCGTGAGCCATGTCGGCACTCACTACGTCGTGCGCAACGCCGCCTGGAACAGTGATGTCGCCGCCGGAAAGTCCGTCACGTTCGGCTTCCAGGCCACGCCGGGCAGCGGCGGCACGAGCGCCTCGGGCTTCATCATCAACGGCCACGACGCCGGCACGCCCGGCCTGCCCAGCCTGTCGGTCGCCAACGCCTCGGTGAACGAAGGCAACAGCGGCACGCATGATCTCGCCTTCACCATAGCGCTGTCGGCCGCTTCGACGGCACCGGTGACGGTGGCCTACGGCACGGCCAACGGCACGGCGACCGCCGGTTCAGATTACACGGCAGCCTCCGGCACGCTCACCTTCGCGCCCGGCGAGACGTCGAAGGTGGTCCATGTCCAGGTCAGCGGCGACACCGCCGTCGAAGCCAACGAAACCCTGAGGTTCAACCTGTCGGCGCCCAGCGGCGCCACCATTGCCGACGGCACGGCAACCGGAACGATCGTCAACGACGACACGCTGCCGCTGCCCGCGCTCACCATCGGCAATGCCCGCTTCGCCGAAGGAAGCGCAGCCGCGCCCGGGCACGCCGCCTTCACGGTGACGCTGTCCGCCGCCTCGTCCACGCCGGTCAGCGTGCATTACGCAACGGCCGACGGCACGGCGCATGCCGGCAGCGATTATCTCGCGCGCTCCGGCACGCTCACCTTCGCCGCCGGAGAGACGCGCAAGACCATCCAGATCAGCGCGATCGGAGACAGCCTCCTGGAGGCCAACGAAAGCTTCAAGGTCCTGCTGACCGGCCCGGTTGGCGCCACGATCGCCGACGGCACCGGGCTGGGCATCATCGACAATGACGATGCAGCGCCCTTGCCCTCTCTCAGCATCTCCGATGTCTCGGTGATCGAGGGCGACCCCGGCGCCGGTACGGCGCCGGGCTGGTTCAGCACAGCGGGCAACCAGGTCGTCGACAGCTCTGGCCATCCCGTGCAGATCGCCGGCGTCAACTGGTTCGGCTTCGAATCGTCGACCTTGGCGCCACATGGCCTGTGGACGCGCGGCTACAAGGAGATGATGGACCAGATGGTGCAGCTTGGCTTCAACACCATCCGGCTGCCCTTCTCGAGCGAGATGCTGCACACCAATGCAGCGCCCAACGGCATCGACTTCTCCAAGAACCCCGATCTGCAAGGCCTGACGGCGCTGCAGATCCTCGACAAGATCGTGGCCTATGCCGGCGAGATCGGACTCAGGATCATCCTCGATCATCACCGCAGCACGGCGGGCGCCGGCGTCTCGGACAACGGCCTGTGGTACGACGCCCAGCACAGCGAGGCCCAATGGATCGCCGATTGGCGGATGCTGGCCACGCGCTATGCCGACAACCCGACAGTCATCGGCGCCGACCTGCACAACGAGCCCTACAACGGCACTTGGGGTGGCGGTGGCGCCACCGACTGGGCGGCGGCGGCCGAGCAGGCCGGCAACGCCATCGGCGCGGTCAACCCCAACTGGCTGATCTTCGTCGAAGGCATCGGCACCTACCAGGGACAGAACTACTGGTGGGGCGGCAACCTGATGGGCGTGAAGGACCGACCCATCCACCTCAACCTCGGCAACAAGCTTGTCTACTCGGCGCACGACTATCCACATTCGGTCTACGCTCAGCCCTGGTTCGAGGGCGACAACTTCGCGGCCAGCTTGCCGGCGAAGTTCGACCAGATGTGGGGCTACATCTACAAGCAGGGCATCGCGCCCGTCTATCTCGGCGAGTTCGGGACCAAGCTCACCGACCCGAAGGACGCACCCTGGTTCGAGGCGATCACCTCATACCTTTCCGGTGACTTCAACAACGATGGCACATCGGACATTCCGGCTGGCCACAAGGGCATCAGCTGGACCTATTGGTCCTGGAACCCCAATTCCGGCGACACCGGCGGCATTCTGGGCGACGACTGGCGGAGCGTGAACCAGGCGAAGCTCGACTATCTCGAGCCGATCGAATCGCCGTTCGGCGGCGATGGCGACGGCACTGTCGCGACGTTTGCCGTGACGCTCTCGCAGGCCGCCACTGAGACCGTAACCCTCCACTACCATACCGTTGCCGGCACCGCGGGCACCGCCGACTTCACCCCCACCAGCGGCTCGCTGACCTTCCAGCCCGGCGAGCAGGGCAAGACCATCTCGATCCCCATCACGCCGGATACGGCAAGCGAAGCAAACGAGCGCTTCACCGTCGTGCTGACCGACGCCGCCGGTGCCACGATCGCAAAGGCGACAGGGACGGCCACCATCATCGACGATGATACGTCTTCGCTTGCCGTCGAATCGGCCTCGGCTCGACTATTCTCGCCCTGCATCGACATGGCCATGCCGGTGGATGCCGATCTGGTTGGGATTGCCCAGGCTTCCGGGATCGAGAACTTCACGCTGGCCTTCATGCTCGCTTCGGAGGAGGGCATTGGTTGGCAGGGTGTCGGCTCGATTGCCGACGACACCTTGGCCGATGGTACCACCATCCTGTCGCAGGTGCAGGCGATCCAGGCGGCGGGCGGACAGATCACCATTTCCTTTGGCGGCGCCGCCGGCCGGGAAGCGGCTTTCACCGCACCCAGCGCGCTGGCGTTGCAGGCCGAATACCAGTCAGTGATCGATCGCTATGGCATCACGTCGATCGACTTCGATATCGAGGGTGCGGCCCTGCTCGACCAGCATTCGCTGGCGCTGCGCGACCAGGCGATCGTCGGCCTGCAGGCCGCCAATCCCGATCTCAAAATCTCCTTCACCCTTCCCGTCCTGCCGACCGGTCTCGACGCCAACGGGCTTGCGGTGCTGCAGGCGGCCAAGCGCGACGGCGTCAAGATCGAGATGGTCAACATCATGGCCATGGACTACGGCCAGGCGGCCGACAACAACGGCCAGATGGGATTGGACGCCATCAACGCAGCACGTGCTACCGAGCAACAGCTCGACACGCTGGGCATTGCCGCTAAGCTCGGCATCACGCCGATGATCGGTGTCAACGACATCACGTCAGAGGTCTTCACGCTCGCGGACGCGCAGGCGCTGGTCGATTTCGCCCAGTCGGATCCGCGCATCGCGCAGCTTTCGATGTGGTCCGTGGCGCGCGACAACGGCAACGCGGCGGGCGCGCACTACGCCTCCGCCGACAGCAGCGGAATAACGCAGGCCCCGTTCGAATTCTCCAGCATCTTCCAGCAATTCGATCGCAGCGTCTGAGTCCGTGTCTCAGGCGAGCTCGACGACCGCACCTTCATTACCGCGAAGGTCGAGCGCGCCCAGCACCTTCTCGCCGCTTCTGTCACCCGCGGTCGACACGAGCAGACGGCCACGGAGGTCCACCGCGGCAAGGCTCACTTCCACGGGCTCGTCGCCCAGATTGAGGGCGATGAGCAGCCGGTCGGGTCCCAGCTCGCGCACGAACAGCAGCAGGTCGCCGCTGGCGACAATCGGTCGATAGTTGCCGACGCGAAGCGCCGCGCGGGAGCGCCTGAGCGCGATCAGCCGGCGATGAAGCTGGTAGATCGACGTCGCATCGTCCCGCTGGTTGATGACGTTGATCCGCCGATGGTCGTCGGCCAGCGGCAGCCAGGGTTCAGTGGTGGAGAATCCGGCATAAGCGCCGGCATCCCATTGCATGGGGGTGCGACAGCCATCGCGACCGAGCCCCTGAGCCGAGAGGTTCCGCTCCAATGGATCGCGCACGCGATCTGCTGGAACAGACACCTGCTGCATGCCGATCTCATCGCCGTAGTAGAGAGTGGGTGTGCCGCGCAGGGTCAGCAGCAGCATGGCCGCCACGCGCGCCTGCTCGATCCCGACGCGACTGGCGATGCGAGGCCGGTCGTGGTTGCCCAGCACCCAATTCGGCCAGGCACCGGCCGGCAAGGCCGCCTCGTAGTCGTCGATCAGCTTGGCGATCCGGCGGGCATTCCAGTGCGTCTGCAACAGCGCGAAGTTGAACGGCAGATGCAGGCCGCCAAGATCGCGGCCATAATAGGCGACCAGCCGGTCCATGGGCAGGTAGATCTCTCCGATCAGCAGGCGTTCCGGGAACTCGTCGACGACGCGCCGCATCTCCTCGATGACGCCCTGCACCTCGGGCCGGTCGGTGGTGTAGACCGGCAGCATGGCATGATGGGGCGCCTGCCCCGGCCGGTCGTCAGGGTTCGGCGGATTGTCGCGGAACTGGTCATCCTTGATCAGATGCCAGATGACGTCGACGCGAAAGCCGTCGATGCCACGGCGCATCCAGAACCGCATGACAGCGTAGATCGCCGCACGCACCTCGGGATTGCGCCAGTTGAGGTCGGGCTGGGTGGCGAGAAAGGCGTGATAGTAGTATTGAGCGGTCGTTTCGTCGTATTGCCAGGCGCCACCACCGAAGTCCGAGAGCCAGTTATTGGGTGGGCCGCCGTCTGCAGAGGGATCTCGCCAGATGTACCAGTCGCGCTTGGGATCCTGGAGCGCGGATCGGCTTTCGCGAAACCAGGGGTGCTGGTCCGACGTGTGGTTGGGCACGAGGTCGAGGATCACCTTCAGCCCGTGCTCGTGCGCAGCCGTCACCAGTGCATCAAGATCGGCCAACGTACCGAACAGCGGGTCGATGTCCGTGTAATCGGAGATGTCGTAGCCGAAATCGGCCATCGGTGAACGGAACACCGGCGAGAGCCACAGGGCGTCGACGCCCAGCTCCACGAGATGCGGCAGGCGCCGACGAACGCCGGAAAGATCTCCGACGCCGTCGCCGCTATCGTCCTGAAACGAGCGCGGATAGATCTGATAGATCACCGCACTCTGCCACCAGTGGGAACTCGGGACTGCCATGTTCACGCTCCGTCGCAACGTTGGTCTGCGAGTGTGGTGTCGCCGGCTGCACCGGCCGACCTACCGACGGTTTTCTCCACGGTTGAAACCCATAAAAGAGCTTCCTATCGTCGTGCAACATCGATCCATCTTCCGCGTTAGCCAGTAGTCGTGGAGCAACCCTCATGACGCTGCAGGGACTACGTATCCTGGTCGCCGAAGACAATCTGCTTGAGGCCGACATCGTGCAGAAAGCGTTGGCGCAAGTTGGCTGCGACGTCATAGGGCCGGTGCCGCGGCTGACCGACGCCTTGGACATCGTCCAACGGCAGCAGCTCGACGGCGCCCTGCTCGACATCAATCTCAACGGCGTCAATTCGTTTGCCGCCGCCTGGCGCCTGCAGGAGCGCCGGGTACCCTTCGCCTTCATGAGCGGCTACCCGCGCTCGGTCATTCCAGGTCCCGGTCCGCTACGGACTGTCCCCTTCATCACCAAGCCGCTGGACGAGCAGGACCTGCTGCGGACGGTGGCCCGGTTCGTGCCGGACGAGCCGACACCCCCGACAAAGCCGCCAGTGCGTCAGCGACGGATGAAAAGACGGCAATACAATCTCTGACCCGCAGACACGGGCAGATGGCGTGTCGGATTGCAACGCTTATGCTGAGTTCGAGTCCTATTCCTTCAACGCAAAGTGCTGGAGCGCCTTGGCCACGACGTCGAGCGGATTGAGCGGCTTCCCAAGAAGCGGCACCTTGCGCAAGGCCACAGGCACGATGCTTTCGTCGGCATAGCCGGTCAAGAACACAAAAGGCACGCCCTTTTTCCGCAGCAGATCAGCCAAAGGAAAGCACTGTTCGCCGCCCAGGTTGACGTCAAGGAAGGCGCCATCGAGGGTTTCCCTGGAAGCCAATGCCATGGCCGCCGTCAGCCGGCCTACGGGGCCGACAACCTCGCAGCCATTTTCGACCAGCACATCGCGCAGCGCCTCGGCGGCCAGGAAATTGTCTTCTACGACCAGGATTCGGCGGCCGCGAAGCTCGACGACGGGCGGTGCCATGCATGCTCCGGTCTTTTATCACACACGTTGGACGTTTCCCGTGAAAGGGAGTTCCATGCGCCAACGCAGACCGGTCGGCGATTGTTCTGCGACGGCCGTTCCCTGCAATTCATATTCGACACTGCGCTTGATGAAGTTGGTGCCGAAGCCGTTCTTCAGAGGATCGGTAGGCGGCGGACCATCGTGCTCTTGCCATTCGACGGCGAGGCGATGCGCCGCGCCGTGAAGGACTCGCCACGCCACCTCGATATGGCCCTTGGCATTGGACAGAGCACCGTATTTTGCGGCGTTTGTCGTCAGTTCGTAGAAGACCATTCCCAGGGTGGATGCCGCGTTGGCCGTCAGCAAGATCTCCGGCCCCTGGATCGTGACGGCATTCGGCGAGGGAGTCTGCCCGCGCATGACAAACTCCAGCAATTGGCGCAAGTCTGCCCCCACCCAGTTGCTGCGCGAGAGCAGCTCGTGCGTCGACGCCATGGCGCGCAGGCGGCCGAGGAAGGCCTCGGAGAAATCCTGCAGCGATCCGCCATTGCGCACCATGCGCGTGGCCAGGGCGCCAATGGTGGCAAGGATGTTCTTGACCCTGTGCTGCAGCTCGTGGAGCAACACCTGCTGGTGGGCTTCCGCCGCTTTCCGTTCGGAGATATCGACCAACGCTGCGATGCCGCCGCGCACCTTGCCGGCCTCATCGAGCAAGGGTGTGGCCGACACCATGACATCGACCATGCTGCCGTCGGATCGCGCCAGCTTGCCTTCGAATCCGGTCGTCGCTTCGCCTAACCGCGCGGCGCGCTGCAAGGGCTGCTCCTCCAGTCGCAGCTCGCGGTCACCGTCGAACAGCCGCAGCGCCGAGGTGGTGAGACGTGGCCCTCCCGCTTCCGAAGCCTCGTTCCGCTCGCCCAGGAGCTGAGCGCCGTAGCGGTTCACCCTGACCTGGTCGGTCCGATTGTCCGGCAGCATCAAGATGCCGACCGGCAGCAGGTTGAGCAGCGTCTCCAGGCTTTGGATGCGATTGCGAAGGTCGTGCGTCAGTTGATTGATGCGCGCCTCGGCGGCGGCGACCTGACTGACGTCGACGAACGTGATGACGACGCCGCCGATCACGTTGTCGACCGTACGGTAGGGCATCATTCGCATGACATAGCGCGCGTCGTTGTGGCTGCTCTTGACCTGACGCTCGATGGTGGAAAGGGTGCGCAAGACCCGCTCGGCGTCCTCCTGGACCGTATCGGACTGGAATCGCGCCCGCACATGCGTGATGGGCCGGCCTGTGTCGCTTTCGACCAGGCGGAACACGTCCTTGGCCGCCGGCGTGAAGCTCTTCACGGCCAGGTTTCGATCGAGGAAGACCGTTGCGATCTGCGTGCTTTCCAGCAGATTGGCGATATCGGAGTTCGCGCGACTGAGTTCCTCGACACGCGCGTTCAGCTCGGCATTGACGGTCTGCAGCTCCTCGTTGATCGACTGCAGCTCTTCCTTCGAGGTCTCCAGCTCCTCGTTGGCCGATTGCAGCTCCTCGTTCATGGAGCTGAGCTCCTCGTTGCCCGACTTCAGCTCCTCGTTCGAAGATTCCAACTCCTCCGTCGTGGTCTGCAGACGCTCGCGCGTCGCGCGCAGCTCCATCTCGAGCTGTCGGATGTTGGTGCTTTCCAGATCCTCGGCGCTGTCGGCAATGTCGATGTCGGACATCGACTTGATGCCGCCGATATCCTGGAAGATCACCATGTAGAGCATTTCCTGGGCGGCAGTCGTCCGGATCGGCTGGACGGTGAGATCGATCGTCTGACGGCCGCCGTTGGTGCCGACCACCACGTTCTTCTGGACGGCGGTCTGACTGCTGTTCACCGCCTTGTGCAGTCCGGCGCGCAGGTCCGGTCTCAGGCCGGTCCGCGCCATGCTGAAGATGTCCATGCGTGGGGCACCCGCCGCGAGCTCGAGATACTTGCCTGTGCGAGCCGAACCGTGCAGCACCTCGCCTTCCGCATTGATGATCACATAGGCCGGGCTGTAGCGGTCGACCAGTTGGCGCTCAGCCAGCGTCTGCAACGACTCGTGTTCCACGGGCTGCCGCATGGCCGGAGCGGCCCGCCGCCTTGCGCCTTCCGGCGCAGTCAACGGGAATTCGGGCAGCCGGCGCTCCAACTGTGGCCGGCGGCGAAAGATGCGGTGCGTCTTGTCGACCACCGAGAAGAGTCGCGGGTGACGGCTGACATTCTCAGACGTGCCGAGGAATAGGTACCCTGAATCGTTCAGGGCATAATGGAACAGCGGGATCAGCCGGTTCTGCAGCTCGGGCGTCAGATAGATCAGGAGATTTCGGCACGAGATCAGGTCGAGCTTGGAGAACGGCGCATCGCGCAACAGGTTGTGCGAGGAGAACAGGCAGATCTCACGCAGATCGCTGGCGATGCGGTAGCTGCCGTCCTCCCGTACGAAGTAGCGTTCCAGCCGCTTCAGCGGCACGTCGGAGGCGATGGTCGACGGAAAGCGACCAGTGCGCGCGAAGTGCAGCGACTGCTCGTCGATGTCGCTGGCAAAGATCTGCAGCTTGGGCGCCGCCTGTGTCTTCGGACTATGCTCGCGCAGCAGGATGGCGATGGAATAGGCTTCCTCGCCGGTCGAGCAGCCGGGCACCCAGACACGCACCGTATCCTCGGGCCCTTTGCCCTCGAACAGGCTCGGGATCACCGTGCGCTCCAAGGCTTCAAATGCAGCAGGGTCGCGGAAGAAATTGGTGACGCCGATCAGCAGATCCTGCAGAAGCGCATCCAGCTCCTGCGGATCCTTGCGCAGGCGGTCGATGAAGTCGGGCACCTCGTCGATCTGCAGCACTTGCATGCGCCGCTGCACGCGCCTCGCTACGGTCTTGTCCTTGTAGCCGCTGAAGTCGTGGCCAGTGCGCAGGCGCAACAGCGCGCAGATCTGCGCCAAGTGATCCGTCGCCTCCTGGCGCACGCCATCCGGACCCTTGCGGCTGTCGATCTCGAGCAGATGATGGAAATAGTCGAAGAGCTTGGCCGGGATCTGCTCGATCGGCAGCACGAAGTCGACCATGCCGGTGCGGACGGCACTGCGCATCATGCCATCGTACTCCGCGCCCTCTTGTGCGATGGTGAGCCCGCCATTCTCCTTGATGGCGCGCAGGCCGATCGTGCCGTCGCTGCCGGTTCCGGAGAGGATGACGCAGGCGGCGTTCTCGCCCTTGGCTTCAGCCAACGAGATGAAGAACGCATCGATCGGCGTCCGCTGTCCACGTGCCGCTACCGCCGGTCCCAGATGCAAGCGGTCCTGCGCCATGGTGAGGGTGCTGTTGGGAGGGATGACGTAAATATGATCGGACTCGATCGGCATTCCGTCGGTCGCCTCGACCACGGGCATCTCGGTGCCGCGCCCGAGCATGGAGGTGAGCACGCTTTGGTGGGTGGGATCGAGATGCTGGACGATGACATAGGCAATGCCGCCATCTGCCTTGAGCAGCGGCAGCACGGCCTCGAGAGCGCCAATCCCACCGGCCGAGGCGCCGATACCCACGACGGGGATCTGGCCGTTGCGACGCTGTTCGGAATCCCCCGGATCGTCCTTCTTACCGTTGTTCTTGTTCATGCAACAGCGAGCTCCTGAGGCTGCTGTCTGTTAGCACGTCACCCTCGACCTCGCCATTGCGCAACAGGCTTTTGACCAGTGCTGCATCGTCGTCGTACTCGCCGGCCCGTCGCTCGAGTTGCGCAGCCAAGTTGTTCCGGCCGTCCACTCGTTCCTTCTCCGCCATGCGCCGAGCCAGCGCGGCGCGTTCCTGATGGGAGCGCAGCAGGGTGTTGAGCAGCCTGTCTATTTCGTCCCCCTGGGAGGCAAGGACGGCATCGGCCGAGAAGGCGTGGCCGACATGGCAACGGTAGCGCAACATGCTGCCGTCCTCGATTTCCCAAAGGGCGCCGTGGCATTCGGGGCAGGTGAAACGGGAGGGTTTGCCGAGCATATCGTCGACTCGCATGTCGGTCAGCTCCTGTGCAGCGATGGCCGCCTCCAACCGGATATCGAGAGGGACTTCCGGCTTCGGGGCCGCCCTTTGCCGGGCCAAGCTGCTGAGAAGCGGACCCATGGCCGCTACGGGCATCACGTGGTCCACTTCGACGTGGCGCAGAGCGTTGAGCGGCATGTCGGGGACCAGGGCATCATCGGGGTCCTGCACAACCGCGAGTCCCCCGCACCGCTTGATGGCGCGCAGTCCGGCCGTCCCGTCGGACAGCGCGCCGGACAGCACGACGCCGATGACCCGGCCACTGAAAGTCGCCGCGGCTGAACGAAAGAGCGGGTCGATTGCCGGGCGCGCCAGATTTTCCCTCGGCCCGCGACGCAGCAGGACATGGTCATCGTGCAACAGCAGATGCTTCCCCGGTGGAGCCACATAGACGTAGCAGCGCTCGAGCACCTCGCCATTGACGGCCTGCTTCACGGGAAGTTGGCCAACGCGATCGAGAATAGGGGCGAGTTGACTCGTATCGCCGACATGCAGCACGACGAACACGGTCGCCGGCAGGTCGACGGGCAGATCGGCAAGCAATATCCGCAGGGCCTCGAGGCCGCCCGCGGATGCGCCGATGACGATGATGTCGCGATTGGCCATGTTGCTCCGCTCGCGGTGTGTCGGAGGGCAACGGAGGTTCCGGGCAAGCGTTCCGAAAAATCGAGCGCAGCGCTTGCAAGCTGACGCTTCATCATTCAGTGAAACGTCAAGAAATGGTCCTCCGGCATTGATGTGGCGTCCTTATTGGCACGGAGAGGAGCCATCATGTGCGCACAAGCTACGATCACAGCCATGCAAGCTGCCGAGCGCATCTACCACGCCTGGGACGAAGCGCTCGGCCGCAAGGATCTCGACGCCGCGCTGTCGCTCTATGCCGAAGATGCCACCCTTGAAAGTCCCTTGGTCCGATACCTCCTCGGTTCCAAGGACGGTGTCATCCGCGGCAAGGATGAACTGCGTCCCTTCGTCGAGCAGGTCTTCCGCACGACGCCCGCGCAGCGGCAACGCTATCGGCGCGGCTTCTTCACCGACGGAACCAAGCTGATGTGGGAATATCCACGCGTGACCGAGCATGGCGAGCAGCTCGACCTTGTCGAGGTCATGGAGCTGAAGGATGGCCTGATCCAGCGCCATCGCGTCTATTGGGGCTGGCTCGGGATGAGGTTCCTTCAGGAAGGCCATCATCGTCGCGAATGACGTTCAGGCGAGGAAGCCCATGGCAGTCCAGGCTGGATTTTCTTCGGTCGCGGCCGCTCTTGCCGATCCGGCACGCGAGGCCATCGTCGGGGCACTGGCCGACGGCCGCGCCTTGCCGGCGGGAGAGCTGGCGACGATCGCTGGCGTCTCGCCGCAGAGCGCCTCGGCTCATCTGCAGCGGCTGCTCGACTGCGGTATCCTCGCGGTCTGGACCCAAGGTCGCTTTCGCTACTATCGGTTGGCCAGTGAGCAGGCTGCCGATGTCGTGGAGGCGCTGGCCAATTTCGTGCGCAACATGCCGTCGAAGCGCCGCGCCGTGCCACGAGATCTCGGCTTTGCCCGATGCTGCTACACCCATCTTGCCGGAGCCCTGGGCATCGGCCTGGCGGATATCATGCATCGGCTGGGCTACGTCCGGATCGGCAGCGACGACGTCGTGCTGACCCAAGCGGGCCGCGAATGGGCGAAAGCCTACGGATTCATCCGGCGAGGCGGGCACTCGCGCCGGCCCGAGCTGCGTCTCTGCCTCGACTGGACGGAGCGGCGCCATCCTCTCGCCGGACCACTGGCAACCGCCATCCTGCGCCATCTGCTCGACCACGGCCACCTGCGCCGCGGTCGCGAGCGCGTCCTGCATTTGACGCCGTCGGGCAACGCCTGGTTTGCGGCCCTCAAGGCGCAGTCGGCTCCAGCCGTTACCAATCAGAAACTTGATCCAAGCAGCCATGGGGCCATCTTGCCGGTCAAGAGGTAAACCCATGATTGAACTGAGACCCTTCGACAAGCTCGGCAAGTCCAACCACGGCTGGCTCAACGCCAATTTCCATTTCAGCTTCGCCGAGTACCACGACGCCAAGCGCGTGCACTGGGGTGCGCTGCGCGTGTGGAACAACGACCGCATCGCGCCCAACTCCGGCTTCCCGCCACATCCCCACCGCGACATGGAGATCGTGACCTACGTCATCAAAGGCGCGATCACGCACCAGGACCATCTCGGCAACCAGGGCCGCACCGAGGCCGGCCAGATCCAGGTCATGAGTGCGGGGCGCGGGATCCAGCACGCCGAGTACAACAAGGAGTCGGGCGAGACCGAGCTGTTCCAGATCTGGATCCTGCCCAACCAGCAGGGCGTGCCGGCGCGCTGGGAGACGGTGCAGTTTCCGGCCGACGCACGCGACGGCAAGCTGGTGCCGCTGGCGTCCGGCCGCGGCCATGATGGCGCGATCCCGCTCTATGCCGACGGCACGCTGTTCGCCGGCACGCTGAAGGCCGGCGGCACGATCCGCCAGAAGCTCGACGGCAAGCCCGCTTATCTCGTACCAGCCAAGGGCAAGATCGAGGTGCGCGGCAGCGATGGCCAGCCCATCACCGCCAGTGCCCGTGACGGCGTCGCCGTCGTCGACCAGGACGAGGTCGAGATCAAGGCAATCGAGGATGCCGAGATCGTGCTGGTCGAAACCGACCGGTTGAACTAGCGCTCTGAATCGTGCTCTTCCTCACCCTTTCTTCCTCCTCTCCCCCTAGTGGGGGAGAGGAATTGAGTGGAAGTTTTAGGAGAGGGACGTCCATGGCCTACAACGGCTTCGATCTCAGCGGCAAGGTGTCGTTGATCACCGGCGGCAACGGCGGCATTGGCTTCGGCATGGCCGATGCGCTGGCGGAGGCTGGCGCCGATGTCTGCATCTGGGGCACCAACCCCAAGAAGAACGCCGACGCCGCCGAGAAGCTGAAGCGGCACGGTCGCAAGGTGCACACGCAGATCGTCGATGTCGGCGACCAGAAGCAGGTCCAGGACGGCTTTGCCGAAACCGTGAAGGTGATGGGCCACGTCGACAATTGCGTCGCCAACTCCGGCGTCTCGGGCCGTGGCAAAGGCTCGATCCTGGAAATGGACTACGAGGAATGGCGCCGCGTCATGCGCGTCAATCTCGACGGCGTGTTCTTCACCTTCCAGGCTGCGACGCGGCACATGGTCGAGCGCGGCAAGGGCGGCTCCCTGGTCGCCATGGCGAGCACCGCGGCTGTCGAGGGCGCGGCGCGCTCCAGCCACTATGGTGCGAGCAAGGGTGGCGTCACCGCCATGGTGCGGGCGCTGGCGGTTGAGCTGGCGCGCTACAAGATCAGCGTCAACTCGATCCTGCCCGGCTGGATCGAGACGGAAATGACCGCCAACGCCTTCGCCAATCCTAAGTTCGCAGGCAACGTGATGCCGCGCATTCCCGAGCGCCGCTGGGGCGTCGGCGCGGACTTCGGGCCCATCGCCGTCTATCTCGCCAGCGACGCCACGGGCTATACGACGGGGCGCGACTTCGTCATCGATGGCGGCTATACCCTGTTCTAGTCCTAGTCCGAAGCCTCTCGGGGAGAAGCAAATGATCAAGAAGTTCGCAGTCGGCGTGGTCCTCGTCGTGGCGGCGACGGCTCTGCCGACAGTCGCCCAGCAGGTCAAGCCGGCGGCGGCTCAGACGACCAAACCGGCCGCCAATACCAATGGCGCGGGCGACGATCGCTATGTCGGCTACTACTATCCCAAGCCGACCTCGACCGAGACCTTCGAATCGGCCATGAAGACGATCGACGGCGTCGATCGCGCGCAGCGCGTCCAGTTCACCACCGTCGTCTCGCAGGGCACCATCCAAGCGGCCTATCGCGTGCCCTATGCCGTGTTCGCCAAAGGCGAGAAGGCTGATCGCATGATCATCGTCGGCCTGCAGCAGGGCGAGCTGAACACCGTCTATCGCATGCGCGCCCTGCTTGCGAACATGACGACAATGTCGCGCCTGTCGCCCTTCTTCCAGGAGCGCACGGTGGCCGAGGACGCGACCTTTTTTGACCTCTTGAAGCTGCTGGGCTTCCGCGAGCTCACCATCACCGACGGCGAGAAGCTCACGCACCAGGTAACGATCAAGTAGTCCATCAAATTCATATTCCCCTCCCCCGCTAGGGGGAGAGGTCAGGAGAGGGGGCCACCGACGTGCGTATCCCCCTCGCGTCTCCCTCAAATCGCGTTCATGCCGCCGTCGATCACCAGCTCCGCGCCGGTGACGAAACGCGATTCGTCCGAGATCAGATAGAGGATACCGTAGGCGATATCCTCGGGCTGGCCGAAATCGCCGATCGGGATGCGCTTGCGCATCCGTTCGCGGCGAGCCCCATCGTTGGGCAGCACCTTGTCGCCCATCGGCGTCAGGATGACTCCAGGATGCACCGAGTTGCAGCGCACCTTGTAGCCCTTGCGCGCACAATCGATCGCCACCGTCTTGGTAAACTGGCGCACGGCGCCCTTGCTTGCACCATAGGCCGAGAGGTCCGGCGTGCCGAGAAAGGCCGCCAGCGATGACGTGTTCACGATCGAGCCGCCGCCTGACTGGCGCAGCGCCGGCACGCCATGCTTGCAGCCCAGGAACACGCCTTCAACATTGACCGCGAGCATGCGGCGCCATTGCTCGAGCGTCTCGGTCTCGAAGGTCGCCGGAAAAGGGCCGGCGATGCCTGCGTTGTTGACGAGGCCGTTGAGCTTTCCTTCGCGGGCAAGGATGCCGTCGATGATGCGCTTCCAGTCTTCCTCGCGCGACGTGTCATGCTCCTCGAAGCGGGCATTGCCGCCGATCTGCTGCACCGTCTCGCGCCCGCCCGTGGCGTTGATGTCGCTCGTAATGACCGTGGCGCCCTCGGCGGCCAGCAGCTTGGCGGTGGCCCGCCCGATGCCCGATCCGGCGCCCGTGACCAGCACCACCTTGCCCGCAACCCGTTCCATGCATTCCGTCCCGTAGTTCTTGTTCTTTCGACGCTAGAGGCAGCGCGAGAGCGGGACAAGGGAACAAAGGCCATGTCATCCCGAGCGAAGCGAGGGGGACCTTTAAGGTGACAGCAAAGGTCCCTCGCTGCGCTCGGGATGACATTCGCCGCTATCCGATCTCGATCACCGCCTTGCCGACCACCTTGCGCTCGATCAGCGCGCGGTAGGCATCTGCCGCCTGCCCCATCGGAAAGCGGTGCGAGATGTGCGGGCGCATGACGCCGAGTGCTGCAAGCCGCGGCAGCTCGGTCGCATAGTCCTGTGCAAGCTCGGATGAGCTGCGCCGCGCGGTTTCGCCGGCGCGCACGCCGAGGATCGAGAGGCCTTTGATCAGCACATGGTTGGACATGATCTTGCTGGGGCCGCCCGACGTGAAGCCCACGACCAGCAACCGCGCCCCGTAGGCGGCGGCGCGCATGGACTTTTCCAGGACGTCGCCGCCCACGGGATCGTAGATCACGTCAGCGCCCCGGCCATCGGTCACGCCCTTCACTACCGACACGAAGTCTTCGCTGCGATAGTTGACGACCATGTCGGCGCCCCTCTCGCTCACCACCGCGAGACGAGCGTCGTCGCTGCCGGTGGCGATCACCTGCGCGCCCAGGTGCTTGCCGAGCTGAACGGCAGCGAGGCCAACGCCGCCCGATGCACCATGCACCAGAAGGACCTCGCGCCGCTTCAGCGCCGCCCGATGGACCAGCGAATGGTAGGCGGTCACGGCGCCGACACGAAACGCGGCACCCTCGGCATCCGACCAGCCTGCCGGCAGGCGCATCAGGTTGCCGCTCGACGGCACACGCACATATTCGGAGAAGGCGCCTGGACGCACGCCGAAGATCACGCGATCGCCGGGGCGCCAGTCCTTCACGTCGGCGCCGACCGCCTCGACCGTGCCCGCCCCCTCCATGCCGGGCACGAACGGCAGCTCCGGCTTGTGCTGGTAGGCGGCCGACAGCATGAGCACATCGGGAAAGTTGACCGAGGCTGCACCGACCTTGATCAGCACATCGCTGGCGCCGATTTCAGGGATCGGCAGTTCCTTGATTCGCAGGACCGACGGATCGCCCAGGCGATCGCAGACGACGGCTTTCATGGTCTTCTGGACCGCGAGCCTCTGGCTCGCTCATGAGCGCGCGGGACGCGCGCGGTCCGGCAGACCATGACTAATCCAACTCGAATGCGTTCTTGTAGTCGAGCTTCAGCGAGGGGTCCTGCTCTTCCTTCTTGAGGAAGCAGTTGCCGACCACCAGCACCTCGATCTCGCTGCCCATGAAGCAGCGGAACGCATCCTCGGGCGTGCACACGATCGGCTCGCCGCGCACGTTGAACGAGGTGTTGACCAGCACCGAGCAGCCGGTGCGGGCCTTGAAGGCCTGCAGGAGCTCGTAGAAGGCCGGGTTGGTCTCCTTGTGCACGGTCTGGATGCGCGCCGAATAGTCGACGTGCGTCACCGCCGGGATGTCGGAACGCGGCACGTTCAGCTTGTCGATTCCGAACAGCGCCTGCTCGGCGTCCGTCATGGCTCGGCGACGGTCCTCGTTCACAGGCGCTACCATCAGCATGTACGGGCTGTCGCTCTTGATATCGAAGTACTGGTCGACATCCTCGCGCAGCACGGCGGGTGCGAAGGGCCGAAACGACTCGCGGTACTTGACCTTGAGATTGAGCGTCTTCTGCATGGAGGGCGAACGCGGGTCGCCCAGGATCGAGCGCGAGCCGAGCGCGCGCGGGCCGAACTCCATGCGGCCCTGCATCCAACCCACGGCCTTCTCCTCGGCCAACGCGTCGGCGGTATGCAGGATCATCTTCTCATAAGGCAGGCGCACGAGCTTCGCGCCCGCCTTTTCGAGACGCTCGGCAATCTCGTCGTCGCTGAAGGACGGGCCGAGGTAGGAGCCGGACATGCCGTCGAGATGGCCGTTGAGCTGGCGCGCCTGGCCGAGATAGCCGTGATAGGCGGCGAAGGCGGCACCGACCGCGCCGCCGGCATCGCCGGCGGCCGGCTGCACCCAGATGCCGTCGAACAGCTTCTCGCGCAACAGCTTGCCGTTGGCGACGCAGTTCAGCGCCACGCCGCCCGCCAGGCAGATGTTCCGGGCGCCCGTCTCCTTCTTCACCGAGCGCGCCAGCCTGAGCACGATCTCCTCGGTCACCGCCTGCACCGAGGCGGCGAGGTCCATGTGCTTCTGGGTCAGCAGCTCCTCGGGCTTGCGGGCCGGGCCACCGAACAGCGCGGCGAACTTGTCGTTCGTCATGCGCAAGCCGGTGCAATAGTCGAAGTAGCTCTGGTCGAGCCGGAAGGTGCCGTCCTCCTTGAGGTCGACGATGTTGTTCAGGATCGTGTCCTTGAACGTGGGTTCGCCATAAGGCGCCAGGCCCATGACCTTGTACTCGCCCGAATTGACCTTGAAGCCCGTGTAGTAGGTGAAGGCCGAATAGAGCAGCCCGAGCGAATGCGGGAAGTGGATCTCCTTCAGCATCTCGAGCTTGTTGCCCTGGCCCCAGCCCAGCGACGTCGTCGCCCATTCGCCGACGCCGTCCATGCACAGGATGGCCGCTTCCTCATACGGCGAGGGGAAGAAGGCCGAGGCGGCATGGCTCTGGTGGTGCTCGCCGAACAGCAGCCGCTTGTGCCAGTCGAAGTCGGGCTGCCAGCGCTTCATCTCGTCGCGCAGCAGCGTCTTCTGGAACAGCTTCTCCTTCAGCCATAGCGGCATGGCCATGCGGAAGGAAGTGAAGCCGCGCGGGGCGAAGGCGAGATAGGTCTCGAGCAGGCGCTCGAACTTCAGGAACGGCTTGTCGTAGAAGGCGACGTAGTCGACGTCGCCCAGCCTGATGCCGGCCTGGTCGAGGCAATACTGGACGGCGTTCTGCGGGAAGCCCGAATCGTGCTTCTTGCGGGTGAAGCGCTCCTCCTGCGCGGCACCGACCAGGTGGCCGTCCTCGATCAGCGCGGCGGCGCTGTCATGGTAGAAAGCCGAAATGCCCAGCACGCGCATGGAGGCGAACCGCTCCTTCTAGAACAGCGTATAGATGAACGGGGCGATGGCCGAACCCTTGGTCAGCACGATCAGGCCGCCGAAGATCACCATCATGATCAGGATCGGCAGCAGCCAGAACTTCTTGCGCTCCCTCATGAAGGCCCAGAGCTCGACAAGAATGGCACCCATTGGGCGTTCCTTTCGCGATCAGAATTGATTTTTCATGGATTGGGGCGGCGGCCCCGGCGGCGTGCGATCGATCCAGTAGCTCTTGGCCTGGCGATCCAGCTTGAGCCGCAAGAAGTCCTTGCCGAACAGGCGCATGACGAGGCCGATCGGCGTGATGGTGATGAAGAACAGCAAGCCCAGGACCAGCGGGTTCATCACCTTGTAGAGCAACAGCCCGAACTTGAGCCAAAGCCTGTTGAGGGGGTTGAGGGCCTTGGGAACGGTGTAGGCCACCACCAGGAAAACGATGGCGATCGGCAAGGTGTAGTGCCATCCGGTGTGCTCCCGCCACCAGGAGAGCACACTGACGATGCCGAAAAAGCCGGCGAAGACCAGGCCGAAGCCGCGGTCACTGCCGGCCTTGACGTGCTCCTCGCGCGAAAAATCCTCGTGAAGCTGGCTGGTCGCCATTTGCTGAAGCTGCCTGGTCCGGAGCCTTTTTCTTGGGGGCCCTTAACTCACTGATCCCAAGCGCCAAGTCAATTGGCGACCTGCCAAAGTTATTCAGCCGCTGTGGCCTCGGCCGCCTGGGTGCCGCCATAGGCCAGCAGCGCCGTCAGCGTGCGCCGCCACACCGCGGTGGCGCGCTCGAAGCTCATCCCGTCGCGCCGGCGCAGCACGATCCAGGCATCGAGGGAGAGCGCGGCGCCGATGGCGTCGGCCAGCTCCTCGCGCGCCGGCTCGCTCAGCAGGGCGAACTCGGGGGCAAACACCTCGAACGTGGCCTGCCGCAGCTCGTTCTTGGAGGTGAGACCCCGTTCGATCAGCGCGGGGTGGTTGGCGAACTGGCCCGCCGCCACGCGCAGCGGCACGATCTTGTCGAAGGTCTGGGCCAGATTGTCGACCACGGAGGCGATCCGATCCGGCAGCGGCTGGTCGGCCGGGGTGGTCGGCGGTGCGCCGAGGTCGCCGCGGACGCTATCCACGACAGTTACGAAAAGTGATTCCACGTCACCGAAGTGCTGGAACACCGACCGGACGGACACGTCCGCGCGCTTGGCGACCGCCACGACCGTAGGTGCCGTGCTGGTCTCCGCAATCATCTCCTTGGCGGCCGCAATGATCTTGCGCCTTGTTTCCGCCGCCCGGCGATTGCGGCCATCGGAACGGCCAGTCTCGCCGGTCTGTCCCTCGCTACGTGCCTCGCTCAAGTGTGCCACTGCGTTGCCGCGCGGCAATACCGCTGCTTCGCTCATATGAGTAAATCCTAAGCCGGAGTGATGGCGGACGGTGGTCAATGTCCAGCCCGTCGCCTATGGAGGGCGTGAAATAAGGGCCGACTAGGGCAGGAACAAGGTAAACACCGTCGCACCATGATGAATATGTGCCATGCAGAAACCCCGCTCGCCGTCCTGTGGGATTTTGGCGGGGTCATCCTCAGCAGCCCGTTCGAGGCCTTCAATCGCTACGAAATCGAGGCCGGACTGCCCGAAAATTTCATCCGAGGGCTCAACGCGCGCAATCCTGACGATAATGCTTGGGCAAAAATGGAACGTAGCGAGATTTCGCTGAGCGATTTTGTCGCACGCTTCCAGGACGAAGCGAGCGCACAGGGCTACCGTGTGGACGGCTGGCGGATCTTGCAGTCGCTGAGCGGCGACGTTCGGCCGCAGATGGTCGAGGCCCTTCGGCGCTGCAAAAGCGCCTTCCGCATCGCGTGCATCACCAACAACATGAAGCACGGCGAGGGCCCCGGTATGGCCCGCAGTCCCGAGAAGGCTCTGGCAGTGGCCGAGATCATGTCGCTTTTTGAGCATGTCATCGAATCGAGCAAAGTCGGCCTGCGCAAGCCCGATCCGCGCATCTACCAGCATGCCTGCGACCTGTTGGGCGTGCCTCCCGAGCGCTGTGTCTATCTCGATGACCTGGGAATCAACCTGAAGCCCGCCCGCGCGCTCGGTATGCGCACGATCAAGGTCGGCGACCCCGACGTCGCGATCGCCGAGCTTCAGGCGATCGTAGGCATCCCGCTGCGAGGCTGACGCGATGAGCTGGCAACCCGAGATCGACGAGCTGCGTCGCCGCGAGGAGATGGCGCGGCGCATGGGCGGACCGGACAAGATCAAGCGCCAGCACGATGGCGGCAAGCTCACCGTGCGCGAACGGATCGAGCGGCTGCTCGATCCCGGCTCCTTCCATGAGATCGGCGCCATCGCCGGCAAGGCGCAATACGACGAAGCCGGCAATCTTCTCGACTTCATGGCGTCGAATTTCGTGATGGGCCGTGGCCGTATCGACGGACGCACGGTGGCGGTGGGTGCCGACGACTTCACCGTGCGCGGCGGCGCGGCCGATGCCTCGATCCATGAGAAGCAGATCGTGTCCGAGCAGATGGCGGGCGAGCTCGGCATTCCCATGGTACGCCTGGTCGACGGCACCGGTGGTGGGGGCTCCGTCAAGAGTTACGAGACGACGGGCTTTACCTACGTGCCGCGCAATCCCGGCTGGGAACATGTCGTCGACAATCTCGCCAAGATCCCGGTGGTGGGGCTGGGTCTGGGGTCCGTCGCCGGTCTCGGCGCGGCGCGGCTGGTCACCGCCCACTACTCGCTGATGGTGAAGGGCATCTCCCAGATGTTCGTGGCCGGCCCGCCGGTCGTGGCGCGGGTGGGTGAGACCGTCACCAAGGAAGAGCTGGGCGGCACCGACATTCATGCACGCAACGGCGCGGTCGACGACGAGGTCGAAAGCGAAGAAGAGGCGTTTCAGCGCACGCGGCGCTTCCTTTCCTATCTGCCCTCGTCGATCGACAGCTTGGCCGAACGGCAGCCCACCAACGACGATCCGAGCCGCCGCGAGGCTTTTCTGCTCGAGGTCGTGCCGCGCGATCGACGCAAGGTCTACCGCGTACGGCCGATCGTCGAGGCCTGTGTCGATCGTGGCTCGTTCTTCGAGATCGGCAAGCTATGGGGCCGCTCCGTGGTCACGGGCCTCGCCCGGCTCGACGGTTGGCCGGTCGCGGTGCTGGCCAGCGATCCCTTCTTCTATGGCGGCGGCTGGACGACCGACGCCAGCCACAAGGTCGTCCGCTTCGTCGACTTCGCCGAAACCTTCCATCTGCCCGTCGTGCATTTCGTCGACATTCCTGGCTTCGTGATCGGCGTCGCCGGAGAGAAGGCCGCCACGATCCGCCACGGCGCGCGGGCGCTCGCCGCTGTGTATCAATCCAAGGCGCCGTGGTGCTCGATCATCATGCGCAAGTCCTTCGGCGTGGCGGGCGCCGCGCACCAGAACTGGCAGAAGTACAATTTCCGCTATGCCTGGCCGTCGGGCGACTGGGGCTCGCTGCCCCTCGAAGGCGGCATCGAGGCCGCCTACAAGGCCGAGCTTGCGGCCGCGCCCGACCCGGCGGCACACCTCGCCGCGATCGAAGCGCGGCTGAACAAGGTGCGCTCACCGTTCCGCACTGCCGAGCGCTTCGGTGTGGAGGAGATCATCGATCCGCGCGATACGCGCAAGCTTCTGTGCGAGTTCGCCACGCTGGCCGCTCCGATGCGCAGGCCCGGCCCACGCTCCTTTGGCTATCGGCCGTGAAACGCGGTGGCCGCCCCATCACTGCCCAATATCTGCAGAACGCCGCCGCGTTCTATCTCGAACGCTATCCCAGCACTGCCCAGGGGCTGCGCCGCATCCTGCAGCGACGCGTCGCGCGGGCCCGCCTGCTCGAGGCGCCGGTGATGGACAATGTCGAGCAGGCGATCGACACCATCGTGGCGAAGTTCGTCGGCGTAGGTGTGATCGACGACAAAGCCTTCGCCCAGACCAAGGCCCTCGCACTACATCGGCGTGGGACGTCCGAACGGCTGACCCGCCGCAAGCTCAAGCTCGCCGGCATTGACGGCGACACACTCGATCAAGCCTTCGCTGGGTTGGACCAGGAGATCGATGCCGATCCGCAGGCTCGCGAATGGCGCGCCGCGGTGGCGCTGGCGCGGCGACGCCGGCTTGGGCCCTTTCGCCCGGCGGAGACCCGGTCAGACCTCCGAGCGCGCGACCTTGCCGCCCTGGCACGCGCCGGCTTCGACTACGATCTCGCCCGCAGGGTGATCGATGCGGCCAGCCCTGATGATCTGGGTCTATAATTCCATGGAACTCGAAATAAAGAGAGGCACATGAGCACCACGATCTGGCACAATCCACGCTGCAGCAAGTCCAGGCAGACCCTTGAGCTGCTGTGCGAGAACGGAATAGAGCCCGCCGTGCGGGAGTATCTCAAGCAGCCGCCCAGCAAGGCCGAGATCGAGAAGCTGATCGACATGCTGGGCGGCGATGCGATGGAGCTGATCCGCGATGGCGAGCCCGAATTCAAGACGCTCGGCAAGAAGAAGGCCGACCTTTCGAAGGCCGACATCGCCAAGGCCATCGCCCAGCATCCTGTCTTGCTGCAGCGCCCCATCGTCGTTGCAGGATCGCGCGCCGCGATCGGTCGGCCGCCCGAAGCGGTCTTGCCGCTTCTGAAGTAGGGCCATGGTCGGGCGGCTCCGTCTCTGGTCGGGCTACGTCCTCTTCTTCTATGTCGTCACGCATCTGCTCAATCATTCGCTGGGCTTGGTCTCGTTGCGCGTGCTGGAGGTCGGGCGTGGCTGGTTCGTCTGGTTGTGGCACAACCCGATCGGCCAGACGGCCTTGTACGGCGCGCTGTTCGGTCATTTCTTCTTGGCGCTGTGGGCGCTCTATCGACGCCGCGCGTTGAAGCTCTCGCCCTGGGAATGGACACAATGGGTGCTCGGCGCCCTGATCATCCCGTTCGGCGCCCTGCATGTCGTCGGCACGCGACTGGCCCATGAGCTCTACGGCGTCGAACCCGGCTATCCCTGGGTGCTGGGCTCGCTTGCGGTCAGCGACTTCAGGGCCGTCGCCGAGCAATTCGCCTTGCCGCTCGTGGTCTGGCTGCATGCCTGCATCGGCCTGCACTTCGCCTGGCGTCTGAAGCCCTGGTATCAGCTGTGGCTGCCGGCACTTTACGCCTTCGCCCTGCTCGTGCCGGTGGCCGGCATTGCCGGCGCCGCCATCGCCCTGCGCGACGTCGCCGATCTCGCTCAGCAACCCGGCTTCATCGAGAACCTGTTCGAGCGCGCGCACGTGCCGCCGCCGGCCGACCTCGACAACCTCTATTCGATCTCGAACAGGCTGCAGATCGCCGCCTTGGTGCTGCTGATCGGCGTCCTGTCGGCGCGCCCGTTGCGCGATCTGTGGGAACGTCGCGCCGGCGTCGTCCATTTGGAGTATGGCGAGCGGCGCATCGTCGATCAGCCGGCAGGCTTGTCGATCCTGGAGATGAGCCGCCTCGCCGGTATTCCGCACGCTTCCGTCTGCGGCGGACGGGGCCGCTGCTCGACCTGCCGGGTCCGTATCGGCGGTCCTGATCGCGCCCGCTTGCCGACGCCCTCCCCCGAAGAGCAGAAAGTGCTGGCCAGGATCGGCGCACCCGCCAATGTGCGGCTCGCCTGCCAGCTCCGTCCGCCGCCCGGACGCTATCGCGTGACACCGCTCCTGCCGGCGACAGCCGGGCCCGTCGAGGCCTACCGCCGCCAGCCGCAGGCGCATGGCGGCGAGCAGTACGTCGCGATCCTGTTTGCCGACATCCGCGGCTTCACCTCGATCTCCGAAGGAAGGCTGCCCTACGACGTGGTGTTTCTGCTCAACCGGTACTTCCGCGCCACAGGCCAGGCCATCGAGGCAGCCGGCGGGCGAGTCGACAAGTTCATCGGCGATGGTGTGATGGCGATCTTCGGCCTCAACAGCGAGCCAGCCCTTGCCTGCCGACAGGCGCTCGACGCCGCCAGGCGAATGGCGCTGGCGCTCGACGATCTCAACGAAGCGCTGTCCGGCGACCTGGACCAGCCGCTGCGCATCGGTATCGGACTGCATTCGGGCCCAACGATCGTGGGCGAGATGGGCTACGAGCGCGCGACACAGCTCACTGCCATCGGCGACACGGTCAACACCGCGAGTCGCTTGGAGACACTCACCAAGGACTTCGGCGTCGAGCTGGTGGTGTCGCAGGAATTGCTCGATCGGGCGGGCGTCGATCTCGCTGCCTACGAGCGCCACGAGGTAGAGATCCGTGGCCGGCAGCAGCATTTGACGGTCCGCGCGATCAAGAACGCCAGCGAACTCACGGCAATGTCATGAAATTTTCGTTGCCCGGCCCCGGTAGGGGTCAACAATGCGTCGACATGAGGAGGTAGACCATGCGCTCGATCCTTTTTGCCGCCCTGGCTGCTCTGTCGCTGAGCTTCTCCAGCGTGGCCCTTGCAGCCGGCGGCGGTGGCGGCGGTGCTGATCCCGTACCCGGCCAGCAGGCCAAGCCCGCCGACCCCAATTTCACGCAAGCCAAGGCGATGATCGAGGCCAAGAATTACCGGGGGGCCCTGCCGCTCCTGCAGCAGGTCGTCGCCAAGGACCCGCGCAATGCCGACGCCTACAACCTGATGGGCTACGCCACGCGCAGCTCCGGCGATCCCAACGGCTCTTTGCAATACTATCAGCAGGCACTCGCCATCGATCCCCGGCATCTCGGCGCGCATGAATATATCGGCGAGGCCTATCTGATGCTCAATCGGACCGCAGATGCCGAATACCATCTGTCGCGGCTGGATTCGCTTTGCATCTTCGGCTGCACCGAGTACCGCATGCTCAAGACGGCGATCGCCAACTACAAGCAAGGCAAGAGAGTCACGACCAACTGAGCCGCACTGAGCGCCAATACGAAGCGTCAATCTGGTACCTCTGCACAGAGGATTTGACGATTTGGTCGGCGCTGGGACGCAGCGGTGGAGAGCTTCGGGGTCGACGAGAGCCCGACCCAACGCGGCGACTGCGAGTCCAGCCCGCGATGTCGCCGAATTCATGCGCGATCTGCTGCTCGTCAAGGTGATTTTGACCGGTTGAGGCGCGGCGAGACCCCCGTCCATGGTGCTTGGTTATTCGGCGGGTGGCAGGGCGGCAACACGCGCGCTCCGCTGAAAGCGGAATCATTCACATAGTTCATGGTTGACCGGCAATCGTACGAACAGCCCTAAATGGAGGGCATGAACACCAGCCCCCTCGGCATCGGCTCCAAGCTGCTCGCAGAGATCGCCAGCAGCTCACAGCGAATTTCTGCGTCGGATGGTGTCCGTAGAGTCGCTGTCTCGCTCACGGGGTGCATTCCAAGCCATGATCGGCGAGTCACTTGCGGGAATTGCGCGAAATGCGGAAATCCTTGCCGCGGCCGCCGCTCCATCCCCCAGGGCGACGGCATGGCGTCTCGAAAAATTCTGTGCCTGCGCCCTGGTGCCAGAAACTCGGGGAGGACGGGCCGAATTTCTGGACGGGACCGCGCGCTTTGGGCTTCACCGCAAAGCGACGCGTCCAGCCCTGTCGGTCAAAATCACAGCGACGAGCTACTAATGCGCGCAGAGCAGCGGCACCGTCATGCTGGCGAGCAGTGTTCGGCTGGCGCCGCCGAGGACCCACTCGCGCATGCGCGAATGGCCATAGATTCCCATGACGAGAAGGTCGGCGTCATGGTCGGCGGCACGCGACAGGATCACGCCGCCCACGTCGGAGTCGGCGGCGGTGTCGCGCTGAACGGTGACCTTCACGCCATGGCGCGCCAGCCAGCCCGCGACATCGGCTCCCGGCTCCGCCGGTTCCTCCCCGGCCTTCGGATCGACGATCAGCACGATGGTCTTTTCGGCGGCCTTGAGCAGCGGCAGCGCGGCCGCAGCTGCGCGCGCCGCTTCGCGACTGTCATTCCAGCACAGCATCACGGTCTTGCCCGGCGGCTTCGCAGCGCCGATGTGCGGAACGATCAGCACCGGCCGCTCGCCCGACATGGTGACGTGCTCGGCGAGGTCGGGCGGCGGCGCACTGGGCGGGGCATCCGGCTCGGCCTGGCCCACGATCACCAGGTCGGCATAGCGCGCCTGCGTCATCAGCACCTGCTCGACGTAGCCATCGGCGACGCGCCATTCGCTGGAATAGCCTTTGTGGGCAACGGCGTCCCGGAAAGCGCCCGTTGCCATCGCCTCGTCGGCTTTCACGGCTGTTTCGTAAGCGTGATAGAGGCTGTCCATCGCCGGCCCGGCATCGGTAAAGGCGGGAGCTTGAAAGGCCTGCCGGACATGCAAGCCGATGACGTGGGAATCGAAACGGTTGGCCAGGTCGAGGGCGATCCTGAGGCGCGCCGGCGCACCGCGACTGGCGTCGCAGTGCACGAGGATGGTCTTGTAGCCCATGGCGCCCTCCCTGCTTTTGGCAAAGCCTACAACGACCTATGCCACGTTGGGATGCAGAAGTGACATCGCGGCGCGACATTTGCTCCGGCTGGCCGGGCCGCTATGCTCACGCCTAATAAACGTCCGTTTACGCCGCCGCTCCCGGAGGGCCTTGCGCCATGAGCACCACTTCCGTTCCGCTCGTTTTCGGCGACTACGCGCTGGAAGACCGCTATCGACTGGACAGGGGCCGCGTCTATCTGACTGGCATCCAGGCGCTGGTTCGCCTGCCCATGATGCAGCGCCAGCGCGACCAGGCGGCCGGCCTCAATACCGGCGGCTTCATCTCAGGCTACCGTGGCTCGCCGCTTGGCATGTACGACCATGCCCTATGGACCGCAAAACGGTATCTCAAAGAGAACAACATCCACTTCCAGCCAGGGCTGAACGAGGATCTCGCCGCCACCGCCGTGTGGGGCACGCAGCAGGTCAACCTGTTCCCGGGTGCCACGGTCGATGGCGTGTTCTCGATCTGGTACGGCAAAGGCCCGGGCGTCGATCGCTCGATGGATGTCTTGAAGCACGGCAACGCCGCCGGCTCCTCGCCGCACGGCGGCGTGATCGTGCTGGCCGGCGACGACCACGGTTGCCAGTCGTCGACCCTGCCGCACCAGAGTGAGCAGGTCTTCGCCGCGGCCATGATTCCCGTGGTGAACCCCGCCACCGTGCAGGAGTATCTCGACTTCGGCATCCTGGGCTTTGCGCTGTCGCGCTATTCAGGCTGCTGGATCGGCTTCAAGGCGATCTCCGAGACGGTGGAATCAGGCGCCTCGGTATGGGTTGATCCGGAGCGCATCCGGATCGTCATGCCGACCGACTTCCAGCTGCCGCCTGGCGGCCTCGGTATCCGCAATCCGGACCCGCCGCTGGAAGCGGAGAAACGCCTGCATGGGCCCAAGCAGGCCGCGGTGAAAGCCTTCGTGCGTGCCAACGGCTTCGATCGCACGGTGATCGATCCGCCGCAGTCGGGCACCAGGGCGCGCATCGGCATCATGACCACGGGCAAGGCCTATCTCGACACGCGCCAGGCCCTGGAAGACCTCGGCATCGACGAGGCGCGCGCCCGCTCGCTCGGCATCCGTCTCTATAAAGTCGGCATGACGTGGCCGCTGGAACCGGAAGGGGCGCGTCGCTTTGCCGAAGGCCTGCAGGAGGTGATCGTCATCGAGGAGAAGCGCTCCAACCTCGAGGACCAGCTCGTCCACCTGCTCTACAATGCGCCGGCCGATCGCCGCCCGCGCGTGATCGGCAAGTCCGACGAGAGCGGCGGCACCATCCTGCCCAGCGAAGGCGAGCTCACGCCGACCGGCGTCGCCCTGGTGATCGCCAACCGGCTGATCAAGCGCGACGGCGAATCGCCCGAGCTGCGCCAGCGCCTGGCGCGCCTCGAGGCGAAGGAGAAGCTTCTGGCCGCGCCGCCGCCCAAGGTGGCGCGCACGCCCTACTTCTGCTCGGGCTGCCCGCACAACACGTCGACGCGCGTGCCCGAAGGCAGCCGCGCCATGGCCGGCATCGGCTGCCACGGCATGGCGATCTGGATGCCCGAGCGCCGGACGGCGCTGATCAGCCACATGGGCGGCGAAGGCGTCCCATGGGTCGGCCAGGCGCCGTTCACGTCC
>Ga0081455_10001002_pt1 | contig 35808 bp, 36 predicted proteins | sample TabmetS3T2R1_FD_70207 | JGI IMG/M metagenome (GOLD analysis project Ga0081455, IMG submission 70207) | Tabebuia heterophylla rhizosphere microbial communities from the University of Puerto Rico - S3T2R1 | ecosystem: Host-associated > Plants > Roots > Rhizosphere ...
AACGTAGGCGGCTTCGCGGTGCAGCTCGCCCGTGCAGCCGGCGCGCACGTCATCGGGACCGCCTCGGCGGCAAGCCTGGATCTCGTCCTCGAGCTCGGCGCCCACGAGGCGGTCGACGCGGCGGATGGCTTCGAGAAGGCCATGGGATCCGTCGACGTCGTCTTCGACACCGTCGGCGGCGAGCGGTTGCGTCGCTCCCGCGCGCTGCTGCGCACCGGCGGACGCCTCGTCTCGGTGGCAGAGGACCCGCCCGAGGGCGGCGTGTACTTCGTCGTCGAACCGAATCGCGACCAGCTCGACGCGCTCGCGCACCGGCTCGTGATGATGGCGCGCGACGGCGAGTCCGTCGCGCAGCTCAAGCTCGTACCGCAGGACCTGGGACCGCTCGACATCCAGATCAGCGTGCGCGACGGCGAGGCCAACGTGCACTTCGGCGCCGCGCATCCCGAGACGCGCGCGGCGCTGGAAAGCTCGATGCCACGCCTGCGCGAGCTGCTGTCGTCGCAAGGCCTGCAGCTCGCGAACGCCAGCGTGTCGCACCAGTCGGCCGGTCAGCAGGCCCCGCAACGCACGGCACCCCCGTCGTCGCCCGGCGCAGTCGAAGAGCCCGAGGCCGTCGAGACCCGCGCCGTGAGCACGTCGCTCCTGGACCTCTATGCCTGAAAAAGGGGACAGATTTATTTTCTGATCCTCATCCGGCCCGGCCCGGCCCGGGCCAGCGCCGGCGCTCGCGGGCGCGGGAGCTGGCTGCGCCTTTGTTTACTCCTGGATTCATCGACGCTCGAGCACCCGCTCGACGGTTCGTCCTGTTTCTCTCCTCAGGGAAACCATGAGCCATCCGAATAAATAAATCTGTCCCCTTTTTTCCGCGTCGGAAAACCGTCGCGGTGGGGCGGGTTTTCGTGATGCCGGTCACAGGAAGGGCGTGGCATGGCCGTTGCACATCCAGCAGCGGAACACGCGATGCGCGTGATGAGGAATTGCCATGGCTGACGAAGACGAGGTCGTTGAGGGCGAAGAGGGCGGCGAAGGCGAAGACCAGCCGAAGTCGAAGAAGAAGCTGATCATCATCATCGCGGCGGCCGTACTGGTCGTGGGCGGTGGCGCGGGCGCGTTCTTCTTCCTCAAGGGCGGGCACAAGCCCGAGGCGAAGGTCGAGGCGCCGATCCTGCCGCCTATCTACGTGAGCCTCGATCCGCCGTTCGTCGTGAACTTCCAGGCGGATTCGAACGTGCGCTTCCTGCAGGTGACCGTGAGCATCATGACTCGCGATCCGAAAGCCGAAGAAGCGCTCAAGAAGAACGATCCGCGCATCCGCAACGATCTCCTCATGCTGCTCTCGAACCAGCAGTACGCCGACATCTCGACGCGCGAAGGCAAGGAAAAGCTGCGCGCGCAGTCGCTCGAGGCCGTGCGCACCGTCATCAAGAGCGCCGGCGAAGACGCGGCCAAGGTCGAGGACCTGTACTTCACCGCCTTCGTGATGCAGTAGACATGCCCGCGCAGGAAGTCCTCAACCAGGAAGAAGTCAACGCGTTGCTCGACGCGGTCGACTCGGGCGACGTCAGCACCGACGCACCGTCCGTGCCGGCCGGCGAAGTGCGCGCGTACGACTTTCAGAGCGACCAGGGCGCGCTGCGCGTGCGCATGCCCGCGCTCGAGCTCATCAACGAACGGCTCGCGCGCAGTCTGCGCGTGAGCTTCTTCAATCTGCTGCGCCGGCCGCTCGAAGTGGCCGTGATGCCGATCAAGAGCAGCAAGTACTCGGACTTTGCGCAGGCGCTCCCGCTGCCGAGCAACCTCAATCTCGTGCGCGTGAATCCGCTGCGCGGCTTGGGCCTGATCGCGCTCACGCCGTCGCTCGTGTTCTCCGCCGTCGACAACTTCTTCGGCGGCACGGGCCGCCCCGTTTCTGCCGAGGCGCGCGAATTCGCGCCCACGGAAATGCGCGTCGTGCAGATGCTGTTGCGCGCCGCGTTCAACGACATGCGCGATGCATGGGCGCCGGTCGCGGCGATCGACGTCGAGCACGTGAAGTCGGAAGTGAATCCGAGCTTCGCGCAGATCTGCTCGCCGGCCGAGCCGGTCGTCATCTGCGGCTTCCAGCTCGCGCTCGACGGCGGCGGCGGCGATCTGCACATCGTGATGCCGATGTCGATGCTGGAGCCGCTCAAGGAAGTGCTCGAGGCCGGCGCGGGCACGGGCGCCGTGCAGGACGATCGCTGGCTCGCCTCGCTCAAGGAGGACATCCAGGACGCCGAGATCGAGCTCACGACGATGCTGGGCAACGCGAGCGTCACAGTCTCGCAGCTCGTGAGCATGAAACCCGGCGACGTCATCCCCTGTGATTTTTCAGGCAAGGCCACCGTGCTCGCGGAGGGCGTGCCGCTGTTCCGCGGCAGCTACGGCGTGTCGCGCGGCCAGCAATCGGTGCGCTTCGAACAGCGCGTGAAACGGCCGCGTACGCAGGCCGTCGACGCGCTGCTGCTGCGCAAGACCAAGTAGAGGTAAAGGAATGAACGCGAAAGCATCCGCCACTGCGGAAGAAACCGAAGCCGGCGCCGACGTCAATCTCGAGGTCATCCTCGACGTCCCCGTCACGCTGTCGATGGAAGTGGGGCGTACGCGCATCCCGATCCGCAACCTGCTGCAGCTCAACCAGGGCAGCGTCGTCGAGCTCGACCGCGCCGCGGGCGAACCCTTCGATGTGTTCGTGAACGGCACGCTCGTCGCGCACGGCGAAGTCGTGGTCGTGAACGAGAAGTTCGGCATCCGCATCACCGACGTCGTGAGCCCCGCCGAGCGCATCAAGAAACTCAAGTAATGGAAGGACATCTCTTCGCCGCTCCGACGACGAGCGCTGCGCACTCGACGGGTGGCGGTCTCGCCTCCGTGACGATCGCGCTGATCCTCGTGGTCGCGCTCATTTGGGGCCTTGCATGGGCCTTCAAGCGCATGCGCATGTTCAATGCGGGCGGTACGGCCGGACGCATCAAGGTGCTCTCCGAGCACGCGCTCGGCGTCAAGGAGCGCTGCGTGCTGGTGCGCGTCGGCGATACGGACATTCTCGTCGGCGTCGCGCCGGGCAATGTGCGCGCACTGCATGTCTTCCCGGCCGGAGCGAACACCGAGGCACCGCCGGCGCCGCCGGCGGACGGCCCGAAGCTGCCGAACTTCAAGGACATGCTCATGCGGAGCCTCGGCAAATGAGGACCGCTGCAAACGGCTCGAGGATCGTGCAGATCGCGAAGTGGTTAGGCGCGCTCGCGCTGCTGTTCGCGCCCTTGCTCGCCGCGGCTGCGACCGCGGCCGCGGATACACACACCGCGGCGGGACTGCCGGCGGTGACCGTCACGACGGGACCCGGCGGAGCGCAGACGTACTCGCTCACGATCCAGGTCCTGATCCTGATGACGGTGCTGTCGCTGCTGCCCGCCATCCTGCTCATGATGACGGCGTTCACGCGCATCGTGATCGTGCTCGCGATCCTGCGACAGGCCATCGGCGCCGGCCAGACACCGCCCAACCAGGTGCTCGTGGGCCTCGCGCTGTTCCTCACGTTCTTCGTGATGGCGCCCGTCGTCGAGAAGATCAACACCGAAGCCGCGCAGCCCTATCTCGCGGGCACCATCGACGCGAACGTCGCGCTCGAACGCACGATGGTGCCGCTCAAGACCTTCATGCTCGAGCAGACGCGCGAGTCCGACATCGCGACGTTCGTGCGAATCTCGGGCGGCAAGGGCTTCGAGAAACCGACCGACGTGCCGATGAGCATTCTCGTGCCCTCGTTCGTCACGAGCGAGCTCAAGACCGCGTTCCAGATCGGCTTCCTGCTGTTCATCCCGTTCGTGATCATCGATCTCGTCGTCGCGAGCGTGCTCATGTCGATGGGCATGATGATGCTGTCGCCGGTGCTGATCTCGCTGCCGTTCAAGATCATGCTGTTCGTGCTCATCGACGGCTGGGCGCTCGTCATGGGCACACTCGCACAGAGTTTTTTCCGATGAGGGGCTTCGTCCGATGAGCCCCGAAATGGTCGTGACCGTCGGCCGGCACGCGCTCGAGATGACGCTGCTGCTCTCGGCGCCGCTGCTGCTCACGGCGCTTGCGGTCGGCCTCATCGTCGGCATCTTCCAGGCCGCGACGTCCATCAACGAGATGACGCTGTCGTTCATCCCGAAGCTGCTCGCGATGGCCGCGGTGCTCGCGCTCACGGGCCCGTGGATGATCCGCAACCTCGTCGAGTACTCGCGCGGGCTCATCGAGAGCATTCCGAGCCTCATCAACTGACCATGCCCATCGCACTCACCACCGGGCAGCTCGAAGGCTACGTCGCGCAGGGATTTTTCCCGTTCGCGCGCATCGGCGCGTGCCTCATGGTGGCGCCGGTGTTCGGCGCGCGTTTCGTGCCCGCACGCACGCGCATCATCCTCGCGGTCGCGATCACCGCGCTCGTCGTGCCGCTGATCCCGGCGCCGACCCTCGCGCCGTTCTCGCCGCAGGGCTTCGTCGTCGTGTTCCAGCAGCTGCTCATCGGTGTAGCGTTCGGCTTCGCGCTGCAAATTGTTTTCGACGCGCTCACGCTCGCGGGCCAGCTGCTCGCGAACAGCATGGGCCTGTCGTTCGCGTTCAACGTGGATCCGCTGCGCGGCACGAGCACGCCCGCGCTGAGCCAGCTCTACACGATCCTCGCGACGCTCACGTTCCTCGCGCTCGGCGGGCACGTCGCCGTCATCGAGATGCTCGTGGCCGGTCTGTACGGACTGCCGATCGGAACCACGGGGCTCGGACAGGAAGGCGTGTGGCAGCTCATCCTCTGGGGCGGCACGGTGTTCTCGGGTGCGCTCGGCGTCGCCCTGCCGGGCGTCACTGCGCTGCTCATCGTGAATCTCGCGTTCGGCGTCGTGAGTCGCGCCGCGCCGTCGCTCAATCTGTTCGCGGTCGGCTTCCCGATCTCGCTCGTCATCGGCCTGCTCGTCATCCTCGCGGGCATCGGCCCGATGCAGGAGAGCTTCACGCGGCTGCTGTCGGAAGGCTTCGAGTTCCTGCGTACGCTGCAGGAAGTGCGCTGACATGGCAGAGGGCGGCCAGGAACGCACCGAACGCGCAACTCCCAAGCGCCTCGAGGAGGCGCGCAAGCGTGGCCAGATCCCGCGCTCGACGGAGCTGTCGATGGCGGCGGTGTGTATCGCGGCGGCCGTCGCGGTCTATACGCTCGGCCGCGGCGCGGCGGGTCGCTTCGCCGACCTCATGCGATCGAGCCTGACGCTCACGGCCGACGAGGCCGTCGGCGACGGTGTCGTGTGGCCCGCGCTCATGCACACGGGCGCGCACGCGATCCTCATCATCCTGCCGATCCTGGGCGCAACGTTCGTCGCGGCGCTCGCGGCGCCGCTCGCGATCGGCGGCTGGAATTTCTCGGCCGGCGCGATTGCGCCGAACTTCGGCAAGCTCAATCCGATGACGGGCCTCGGCCGCATGTTCTCGGCGCGCGGCTGGGTCGAGCTCGGCAAGGGTCTCGCGAAGGTGTTCGTCGTCGGCGTCATCGCGTGGGTGCTCCTGCGTGGCATGACGCCGCAGATCTTCGGACTTTCGAACGAGCCGCTCGCCGGTGCGATCGCGCACTCGGCTGCGCTCGCGGGCTACGCGCTGCTCGTGCTGTGTTTCGGCCTCGTCGCGATCGCCGCGGTCGACGTGCCGTACCAGCTCTGGCAGCACGCGAAAGATCTGCGCATGACGCGCGAGGAAGTGCGCGAGGAATACAAGGAGAGCGAAGGCTCACCGGAAGTACGCGGCCGCATCCGCGAAGCGCAACGCGCGCTCGCGCGCGGCCGCATGATGGAAGAAGTGCCGAAGGCCGACGTCGTCGTGACGAACCCGACGCACTTCGCGGTCGCGCTGCGCTACGACGATGCAAAGATGCGCGCGCCTATCGTCGTAGCCAAGGGCACGGACCTGCTGGCCGCGCGCATCCGCGAAGTGGCCACCGAGAACGGCGTGCCGCTCGTCGAGGCGCCCCCGCTCGCGCGTGCGCTCTATCGCACCGTCGAGCTCGGCCGCGAGGTGCCGGCCGCGCTCTACGTGACGGTCGCGCAGGTGCTGACCTACGTCTATCAACTCAAGGCGGCCGTCGCGCGCGGCGCGAAGCCGCCGCCGCCCCCGCAGTTCACCTGAGCTGACCCATGGCAACCGCCGCGACCAACTCGGGACTCTCGCCATTGATGCGCATCGGCATCGGCGTGCCGCTGGGCCTCGTCGCGATCCTCGCGATGATGATCCTGCCATTGCCGCCGTTCGTGCTCGACGTGCTGTTCACGTTCAACATCGCGCTGTCGCTCGTCATCGTGATGGCGGTGTTCCAGGTCAAGCGGCCGCTCGAGTTCGCGATCTTCCCGACCGTGCTGTTGCTCGTCACGATCCTGCGCCTCGCGCTCAACGTCGCGTCGACGCGCGTCGTACTGCTGCACGGCCACGAGGGCTCGCACGCGGCCGGCAAGGTCATCGCGGCCTTCGGCGAGTTCGTGATCGGCGGCAACTACGCCGTCGGCGCCGTGGTGTTCATCATCCTCACGATCATCAACTTCGTCGTCGTCACGAAAGGCGCGGGCCGCGTGTCGGAAGTGTCGGCGCGCTTTGCGTTGGACGCGATGCCCGGCAAGCAGATGGCGATCGACGCCGATCTCAACGCCGGCATCATCACACAGGATCAGGCGCGCGAGCGCCGCGCCGAGGTGCGCGCGGAATCGGACTTCTACGGCTCGATGGATGGTGCGAGCAAGTTCGTGCGCGGCGACGCCGTCGCCGGCATCCTGATCATGGTCATCAACATCGTCGGCGGTCTGCTGATCGGCACGATGATGCACAACCTGCCGATGGGCGAGGCGACGAAGAGCTACACGCTGCTCACGATCGGTGACGGCCTCGTCGCGCAGATTCCCGGACTGCTGCTCTCGGTCGCCGTCGCGATCATCGTGACCCGCATCTCGCGCGAGCAGGACGTGAGCGGCGAGCTCGGCAAACAACTCTTTGGCCAGCCGAAGGCGCTTGCGGTCGCCGCGGCCGTGCTCGGCATCATGGGCCTGATCCCGGGCATGCCCAACTTCGTGTTCCTCGCGATGGCCGCAGGCGCGGGCGGGTATGCGTGGCGACTCGTGCAGAAGCGGCGCGCCGCGGAGGCCGCGGCCGCCGCGGAGCCGCCGCCGCCACCGCCGGCGCCCGCGCAGGACGTACAGGAACTCTCGTGGGAGGACGTGCGTCCCGTCGACTCCATCGGTCTCGAAGTCGGCTACCGCCTCGTGCCGCTCGTCGATCGCACGAAGGGCGGCGATCTGCTCGCGCGCATCCGCGGCATCCGGCGCAAGCTCACGCAGGAGCTCGGCTTCCTCGTGCAGGCCGTGCACATCCGCGACAACCTCGAGCTCGGTCCCAACGCCTACCGCATCCGGTTGGCCGGAGTCGCGATCGGCGAGAGCGTCGTGCACCCCGATCGCGAGCTCGCGATCAACCCCGGGCGCGTGTTCGGTCCGCTGCAGGGACTCGCGACCCGCGATCCCGCGTTCGGCATGGAAGCGGTGTGGATCGAGCCCTCGATGCGCGAGCACGCGCAGTCGCTTGGTTACACGGTGGTCGACGCGGCGACGGTCATCGCGACGCATCTCTCGCATCTCATCCAGACGCACGCGCACGAGCTCTTCGGGCACGAAGAGGCGGAGCAGCTGTTGAAGACGCTTTCGAAGACGGCGCCGAAGCTCGTCGACGAGCTGATCCCGAAAGTGCTGCCGCTCGCGACGGTCGTGCGCGTCATGCAGGGACTCCTGGCCGAGCGCGTGCCGATCCGCAATGTCCGGTCGATCGTCGAAGCTTTGGCGGAAGCCGGTCCGCGGACGACGGATCCCCAACTACTCATCGGGCAGGTAAGGGTTGCCCTGGGTCGCCAGATCGTCCAGGACATCGTCGGACTCGCCGACGAGTTGCCCGTCATCACACTTGAGCCCGAACTCGAGCGACTTCTGTCAAATGGGCTCACGAATGCGGCCGGAAGTCCCGGTTTGGAGCCCGGGTTGGCAGAGCGCTTGCAACGAGGATTGGCAGACGCTGCCGCGCGTCAAGAACGCGGCGGCGAACCGGCGGTGCTGCTGACGCCGCCGAACCTGCGCGGGGCGCTCGCGCGGTTCTTCCGCGTCAGCGTTCCAGGCCTGCACGTGCTGGCGTGGAACGAGGTGCCCGACAACCGCAAGGTCCGCATGGTGACCGCGGTCGGTAGATAGGACGGAGAGGCGAGATGAAGATCCAACGATACGTCGCGAAGGACATGCGCAGCTGCCTGACCCAGGTACGCGAGGCGCTCGGCCCCGACGCGGTGATCCTGTCGTCCGGCAAGGTCGGCGACGAAGTGGAAGTGGTGGCCGCAATCGACTTCGAGTCGCAGCGCGCCTCCGTCGAGCCCGTGTCGAACGAGCGCGGCGCGCGCGTACTGGCGCCGCAGTCGCGCACGCAGGCTCAGGAACAACCTCGCTCGAACCTGCGCAACGTCGATTTCCGCCAGGGGCACGGACAGCCGCCAGCTGCGCACCTGGCCGCCCCGAAACGCGCTTCGTCCCAGCTCTCGCCCGAGATCACCGCGGAGTTCGCGGCGCCGCCGCCGCCGAGCGCCGCCGAGACTTCGCTCGCCGAGGAAGTGAAGGGCATGCGCCGCATGCTCGAGGCGCAGCTCGCGACGCTCACGTGGAACGACCTGTCGCGCCGCTCGCCGCTGCAGGCCGCGATGCTCAAGGAGCTCGCGCGGCTCGGGCTCTCCAACGAGCTCGCGGGCTCGCTGTCACGCAGGATTCCCGAGCATCTCAATTTCAGCGCCGCGCGCCGTTTTGCGCTCGCGACGATCGCGCGCACCGTGCAGGTCACGGGCGACCGCTGGCTCGAGGAGGGCGGACGCATCGCGTTCGCCGGCCCCGCCGGCGCCGGCAAGACCACACTCATCGCGAAGCTCGCGGCCCGCTGGGTGCTGCGTCACGGCCCGCGGCGCATCGCGCTCGTGTCGGCGGACGCGGTGCGCATCGGCGCGCACGAGCAGATGCACATGCTGGGACGCCTGCTCGGCGTCACGGCGCATACCGTGTACGACATCGCCGAGCTGCCCGACCTGCTCGCGGGGCTCGCCGGACAGAAGCTCGTATTGATCGACACCGCGGGTGCGAGCCCGCGCGATCCCGAGCTCGCGCGCCGCCTGCGCCTGCTCACGCAGATGCAGGAGAGCACGCAGAAGCTCGAGAGCGCCATCGTGCTGCCCGCAAGCACCCAGGCCGGGACCATCGACGAGGTCATCGCGCGCTTCACCGTGGCGAAGCCCACGGCGGTCTGCATCACGAAGATCGACGAGGCCGTGAGCCTCGGGGGCATCCTCTCGGCGCTCGTGCGCACCAAACTACCGGCCGCCTACGTGAGCGACGGCCAGCGCGTGCCCGAGGATCTCGAGCCCGCGCGCTCCCACACCCTCGTCGCACGCGCGGTGGACATCGCCCACCGCAACAACGCGACGCCGGACGACGAAACGATGCAACGCAGGATCTCTGGAGCGGAACATGTCGGCACGTAAGGCAGGCATCGAAGGCGCGGCGCGGCCGCTGAATGCGTCACCCGTACAGGTGATCGCGGTGACGGGCGGCAAGGGCGGCGTCGGCAAGACGACCGTCTCCGTCAATCTCGCGGCGGCGCTGGCCGCGCGCGGCAAGGAGGTGCTGCTGCTCGACGGCGACCTTGGGTTAGCCAACGTCGACGTCTTCCTCGGCCTCACGCCGCGGCTCACGCTCGCCGACGTGCTCGCGGGCAACTGCTCGCTCGAGGAATGCGTCGTCGAGACGCCGCAGGGCTTCAAGGTGGTGCCGGCCGCGTCCGGCATCGCGGAGCTTGCCGAGCTCGACACGCTCACGCATCTCGGCATCGTGCGCGCGTTCGGCGACCTCACGGCGAAGATCGACGTCATGGTCGTGGACACCGCGCCCGGGATCGCCGGCTCAGTGCTGCAGTTCGCGCAGGCCGCGCAGCAGGTGCTCGTGGTGATCTGCGACGAGCCTGCATCGCTCACCGACGCCTACGCGCTCATCAAGATCCTGTCGCGCGACCACGGCGTCTCGAAATTCCGCGTGCTCGTGAACCAGGTGCGTGGCCGCGGGCTCGGCCAGGGACTGTTCCAGCGCTTCGAACGCGTTGCAACACGGTTCCTCACCGTCGAGCTCGACTACGTGGGCGAGATTCCGGAAGACCCCTTCCTGCGTCGCTCAATCCGTGAACAGCGTCCCGTTGTGCAGGCATATCCGCAGTGCCCGGCTTCCACGGCGCTCAAGACGCTCGGTTTGCGCGCCGATATGTGGCCAGTTGCCGAAGGTCCTCGGGGGAACGTGGAGTTCTTCGTGGAGCGACTGATCCGACGTCCGGCCGTCCGCCTCGAGGTGGTTCGATGACGGGAGTCAGCGCCTACAGCCAGCGCCCCAGCGCTCGGGAAACCGAGGCGTTGGTGATGCGCCATGCCGAGCTCGTGAAACGCATCGCGTATCACCTGGCCGGTCGGCTGCCCGCGTCCGTCGAAGTCGACGACCTCATCCAGGCGGGCATGCTCGGCCTGCTCGAAGCCGCGGCCAACTACTCCGCCGGTCGCGGGGCATCGTTCGAAACCTACGCCGGCATCCGCATCCGTGGCGCGATGCTCGACGGACTGCGCAAGCTCGACTGGGCGCCGCGCTCCGTGCATCGCAAGGCGCGCGCCGTCGCGAACGCGATCCGCGAGCTGGAAGCCGAATTCGGCCGCGAGGCGCGCGATACCGACGTCGCGACGAAGATGGGCGTGAGCCTCGACGAGTACCACAAGATCGTCGAGGACGCGGCCGGTTGCCAGATCGCGAGCCTCACGACGGAAGAGGGCGAGATCAACGCGCACGATCCGGAAGCGGATCCGTTCCGCGATGTCATGGACGAAGGATTTCGCGCCGCGCTGACGGAGGCGATTGCGGGCCTGCCCGAGCGCGAACGCACCGTGATGTCCCTGTACTACGACGACGAGCTCAATCTCAAGGAAATCGGTGTGGTGCTCAAGGTGAGCGAATCGCGCATCTGCCAGATCCACGGCCAGGCATTGACGCGCCTGCAGGCGCGGCTCGCCGGCTGGCGCGACCGGCTCTGATCCCGCCATGGATATCCTGTCGATAGTCGGTTTCCTGCTCGCGATGATCGCGATCCTCGTGGGCGCCGTGCTCAAGGGCGCGGGGCTGCATTCGCTGATCTCTGCCGCGGCGTTCATGATCGTCGTCGTCGGCACGTTCGCGTCCATCTTCGTGCAGACGCCGCTCGCGGTGTTCAAGCACGCGATGGGACGGATCGGCTGGGTTTTCCGGCCGCCCGTGCTCGGCGCCGAGGAGCTGATCCAGAAGATCATCGAGTGGTCGAACATCGCGCGCAAGCAGGGGTTGTTAGGCCTCGAGCCGATGATCGCGCGCGAGGGCGACACCTTCGTGCAGAAAGGGCTGCAGCTCGTCGTCGACGGCTCGGAGCCGGACGCGATCCGCGGCATCATGGAAGTGGAGCTCGGCGTGCGCGAGCACGCCGACAATCGCGCGGCGAAGGTGTGGGAGGGCATGGGGATCTATTCGCCCACGCTCGGCATCATCGGCGCCGTGCTCGGATTGATGGCGGTGATGCAGAACCTCGCCGATCCGTCGAAGCTCGGGCACGGCATCGCCGCGGCATTCACCGCGACGGTCTACGGCATCGGCTTCGCGAACCTGTTCTTCCTGCCGATCGCCGGCAAGCTCAAGGGCATCGTCGCCGAGCAATCGCAGGTGCGCGAGATGGTGATCGAAGGAATGATCTCGATCGCGCAAGGCGAGAACCCGCGCGCGATCGAGGCGAAACTGCACGGGTATTTGCATTAAAGGGGACAGATTTATTTTCGCAGAGCGAAAAAAAATCTGTCCCCTTCGACACCCATGGCACGCAAGCGCAGACACGAAGACCACCAGAACCACGAGGCGTGGGCCATTCCGTATGGCGACCTGATCACGCTGCTGCTCGCGTTCTTCGTCGTGATGTACGCGATCTCGTCGGTGAACGAGGGCAAATTCCGCGTACTGTCCGATTCACTCAACGCCGCATTCCGTGGCACGCCCACCACGTTCGACCCGGTGCAGGTCGGCGACAAGCCGCGCGGCACCACCGAGGACCAGCCGCGCGACAAGGATGCCAAGCCGACCGACAAGGCGCAGTCCAAACAGCTCATGGAGACGGTTTCGGTCAAGACGCCGGACGGCAAGCCGCACCTCGAAGTCATCGTGCCGCCCGAGCTCGCGAAGGTCGCCGACGACGTCGAGTCGTCGCTGTCGAATCTCCTCGACGCGCAGCTCGTGACCGTGCGCCGCCATTCGTTCTGGATCGAGGTCGAGATCCGCACCGACATCCTCTTCCCGAGCGGCGTCGCCACGATTTCTCCCGCCGCCGTCCCCACGCTCACGCAGCTCGCGCAGACGCTCGCGCCGTATCCGAACGCGATCCGCGTCGAGGGGCATACCGACAACAAGCCGATTCGCAGCACCATTTTCCCGTCGAACTGGGAGCTGTCCTCCGCGCGCGCCGCGAGCGTCGTGCATCTGCTCGCGAACGGCGGCGTGGATCCGAAGCGTCTGTCAGTCATCGGCCTCGGCGAATGGCATCCCGCCCAGTCGAACGGCAACGCGGAAGGCAGGAACGCCAATCGCCGCGTGCTGCTCGTGATCCTCTCCGGAAATGCGGATTCGCCGAACGGCCAGCCCATGGTTTTGCCCGACGTCGATTCGCAGGAACCGGCGCAGGATCCGTCCTCGTCCGCCGAGCCGCTCGCGCAGCCGGGCGAGCAGGCCGCACCGTTCTCCGCAATCTCCGGCACGACGTTGCCGCCGCGCGTGACTCCCGCCACGAACTAGTGGCGCTGGCACGAATCGTGCTCCTTCTCTCTCGCCGTCCCGACGCGACGGTAGTTTGACGAGAAGAGGAGAGTGACGATGTCCCTGGAGAATCCCGAGACCTGGTGGCTGGCTTTGCGCTCGATCGCGCTGTTCTGCGCATTCATTGCATTCGCGTGGGCACTGCTCGCTTCACGCCGCAGCACCGCGGCCGGTGTTGCGCAACTCACGGCACTGCACGCGCAGGCGCTCGCGGAGATCCAGCGGCTCTCGACCGAGGTGCAGGAAATCCACTCACAGGTCCGTGAGCTGTCGCTGCCGTCGCCCGTCACTTCGCAGCGGCTCGCCGCGGTTCCCGTGCCGGCGATGGCGCCTCCGCCACCCGCAGCGCCGTCGCCGCCCGTGCGCGGCTACGAGATGGCGATCCGCATGGCCCGGGGCGGCGCCACAGTCGAGGACATCGTGTCGAATTGCGGAACGACGCGGGCGGAGGCCCGGCTGCTGCGCCGCCTCCACCACGCCGACGGCGCCGACGGCGCCGACGCGGCTTGACATATGTCGGCACGGACGCCGGTCACATTCGGTCCCCCATCGTTAAATAGAACGGTCGCGGGACCGATAACAGAGGCATGAGTCTCGAACACGGCCCCGTTTCCGGCGGTCCGCGAGCGGCTGTCGCGGCCGCCCATCGCGGCAGTGATGCCGCGCGTCTCGTCGAGTCGCTGGCCGTCGAGCTCGCGGGCGAGAAGATAGACCTGCCGAGCTTTCCCGACGTCGCGATACGGGTGCGCAAGGCGCTCTCCAACGACGACGTGCTCGTCGAAAACGTCGTGCGCATGGTCAGTGCGGAGCCCGCGCTCGCCGCGCGGCTGCTCCAGCTTTCGAACTCCGCCGCGCTGAATGCGACCGGCAAGCGCTTCACCGACCTGCGCACCGCGATCTCGCGCATCGGCTTCAACATGGCACGCAGCGCCACGATCGCGTTTGCGATGTCGCAGCTGCGCCGTGCCGAGGCCTACAAGGGGCTCGAGGCGCCGATGGCCGAGCTCTGGGATCATTCCGCGCACGTCGCCGCCGTGAGCCTCGTGATCGCGAAGCGCTTCGCGCGCATCAACGCCGACGAGGCACTGCTCGCCGGGCTGCTGCAGTCCGTCGGCAAACTCTATCTACTCACGCGGGCCGCGCGTTTCCCGGCGCTGCTCGCCGACGTCGGCGCCTATCAGCGCATCGTTGCCGAGTGGCACGGCCGCGTCGCGCAGGCCATCCTGCGCAACTGGGAGATGGCCGACGAGATCGTGACCGCGGTCGCCGCGTGCGAGAACGCCGAGCGCGAGCACGAAGGCACCACCGATCTGTGCGACGTGCTCGCCGTGGGCAATGCCGTCGCCGTGCTCGGTCCGGATCCGCGCGCGGAGGAGATGCTGTTCCTCGGCATGCCCGCCGCTCGACGCATGAAGATGGACGCGGCCGCCTGTGGCGCGGCGCTCGCCGAATCGCACAACGAAATCCAATCACTCCGACAGGCGCTGGGCTCATGAGTACCGCTGAAGTTGCATCCACCGTTGAGACGCGCGCGATACCGAACACCATCGTGTTCGGCTTCGTGAAGGCGCTCGCCGCAGAGTTGTCGCAGGGTCAGGTCGAGCTGCCGTCGGTGCCCGACATCGTCCTCAAGCTGCAGAAAACGCTCTCCGACGAGAACGTGAGCAACGAGATCGTCGTGCGCGTCGTCGGCTCCGAGCCGATGCTCGCCGGCAAGCTCATGAACATGGCGAACTCGGCGGCGCTGAACACGTCCGGCCGCAAGATCGCCGACCTGCGCATGGCCGTCGCGCGTGTCGGCTTCAACATTGTGCGCTCGGCCGCGCTCGCGTTCGCCGTCGAACAGCTCAAGAAGGCAGAGGAATACAAGCCGCTCGAGTCGGCGCTCGATGGCCTCTGGAAGAACAGCGTGCAGATCGCCGCGCTGAGCCACGTCATCGCCCGCCGCTTCTCGTCGCTCAATGGCGATACGGCGCTGCTCGCAGGCCTCATGCACAACGTCGGCCGCATCTACATCCTCACGCGTGCGGCAAAGCATCCGCAGCTCATCGCCGATCGCCTGACGTATCAGTCCATCGTGCGCGACTGGCACACGAACGTGTCGAAGGCACTGCTCGAGAACTGGAAGGTGGCCGACGAGATCGTCGACGCCGTGGCGTATCACGAGGACATGGACCGCGAGCAGCGTGGGCCCGTGACGCTCACCGACGTGCTGGCGCTCGCGACGCTCGTCGAGCGCAATCGCGCGGGTGCGGGAGACCTGCAGACCGCGGACGATTCACTGATCAAGGGACTGAAACGCCTGCAGCTCCAGCTGCAGGACTGCGCGACGGTCATCGACGAGTCCGCGGAAGAGATCGCCGCGCTCAAGACGGCCCTCGGAGGCTGAGGCACGTATGCCCCAGATGGCGTTAGGGACGACTACCATCGAGAACATCGTCGCGCATGATGCCGCGGCGCTCGAAAAGGATTTGTCGGGGCTCAAACCCGATGGAGCGATCTCGCTGCCCGGCGTGCCCCAGATCGTCACGCGCCTGCAGCAGATGCTGTCGGACCCCGAGGTCGGCATTCCGCAGCTCGTGCCCGTGATCAACTACGAGCCCGTGCTCGTGGGGCGCGTGCTGCAGATGGCGAACTCGGCCGCGCTCAACCCGACGCGCAAGAAGGTGGGCGACATCCGCGCCGCGATCATGCGCGTGGGTTTCGATCTGCTGCGTTCGGCGGCGCTCGCGTATGCGATGCGCCAGTTGTCGCAGGCCCACCAGGTCAAGGACATTCGCCCGCACATGGAAGCATTGTGGGAGCGCAGCGCGTGGACCGCGGCGGTTTCATTCGTGATCGCGCGCAAGTTCACGCGCGTGAACCGCGACCAGGCGTTCCTGGGCGGGCTCATGCATGGCGTCGGCAAACTGTTCATCCTCACGCGCGCGGCTCACTACCCGTTCGTGCTGCGCGACCGCACGAAGTACGCGATGATCCTGCGCAAGTGGCACGCGCCGTTCGCGCGCAGCATCCTCACGGGCTGGCGCGTGAACGATGAAGTGATCGAGGCAGTGTCGAACTACGAGAACCTGAATCGCGAGGTATCGGGCGAGGACCCGGATCTCACGGACATCCTGGCGACGAGCTTTCTCGTGGTCGGGCATACCGGTCGCATGCAGGATCTGTCGATGACGGTGGAGCGCATCGCGTCGTTCTCGCGGTTGCGGCTGAGCATCACGGCGGTGGAAGACACGCTCGAGCAGGCGAAGGAAGAAATCGAAGACCTGCGGTTGGCGATCAAGTAGGAAGAACAGACCTTCCAGCTGGAACGTATCGCCCGATCTGCGAGGCTTAGCTTCGTTGTGCCTCATGCGGTATAACGGGCCGGTGTCGTTTGGGAAGAGGAGTCCTTTCATGAACAACCAGGTTCGGCTTCTTCCACTTCTGTTCTCGGTCGTTGCCGCGGCTGCCTGCGCAGGGCTGGCAATCTATCTGGCCGTCGTCGGGCTCCCTGGGTTCGTGCGCCTCTCTCGTGTTCCGGGAGCCGCGCTTGCGATCGGCGTGATTTGCTCTCTTGTTGGAATATGGGTTGCCATATCGGAACCGCACCGGTGGTGGCGACGCGGCAAAGATTCGGAGCAATGATCACTCGCGAGCAAGCTGATCGGGTCGCTGCCGTGTGGCTGGACGATCACGAGATTGCCGCGATCGACTTCGAATCTCCGTTACCTCGCCACGACGAGCGTCGCGTTCAGAAGCTCGTCGTGGTGCGGGTCGATGAACATGATTTCGGGTGGGTCTATTTCTACGACGGCTCGATTCACGTCGAGACCGGGAATGTGAGCGACGCGGTCGCAGGGAATGCACCGCTCATCGTCGATAGAACCGACGGTAAGCTCTACATCACGGGAACGGCGCACCCAATCGAGCACTACCTACAGGAGTTTCGTCTTGGGAAACGGACGAATGCCTGACGCCGACAGATACACGCATTGCTTCGGCGTACCGATTCGTTGAAGTGCCGCGCTGTTGCCCGATCGTGCAACCGGCGGCAGTCATGCGAACTCCCGGCGACCCGGCCTGTCGGATTTCAGCATGCACACGCGCGCCGACACTTCGTCTCGCGCCGCCCCGGAAATCCGGGTGCTCGGCGCGCATGACGTCGCCACGACCCGTTCCCTGCTCGCGATGTTCGGCCGCGCGTTCGACGACGAGCAGACGTACACCGGAAGTCAGCCCGAGAATTCCTATCTGCAACGCCTCCTCGAGAGCGACACCTTCATCGCGATCGCCGCTTTGACCGAGGGAAAGGTGGTCGGCGGATTGGCGGGCTACGTACTCCCCAAGTTCGAGCAAGCCCGGTCGGAGTTCTACATCTACGACCTCGCCGTCGAAGAACCCTATCGCCGCCGCGGTCTCGCCACCGCACTGATCGAACGGCTCAAGGATCTCGCCGCCGAGCGAGGGTTCTACGTCATCTTCGTCCAGGCGGATCACGGCGACGATCCCGCGATCGCTCTGTACAGCAAGCTCGGCGTTCGGGAAGACGTCCTTCACTTCGACATCCAGCCGAGCGCCGCGGCGCGGACCAACCGCCCGGTATGACCCGATGCGGATCGGCTCCGTCGTCATTCATTGTCACGAGTTCGAGCGCATGGTCGCCTTCTGGAGCGCCGCGCTCGGATACGAACCGCGATCGCCGGCATCGGGAGGGTGGGTAGTTCTCACCGATCCGACCGGCCGCGGTCCCAACCTCTCATTCCAGGCGCGCGAGAGCCGGCGGCCCGCACGCAGCTGGCTGCACCTGGACCTCTACGCCGAAGACCAGGCTCGCGAAGTCGCGCGCCTCCTCGAGCTCGGCGCGAAACGTTACCCGTGGCGACACGGGGAGGGCGCCGACTACGTCGTGCTCGAAGACCCCGACGGCAATCTTTTCTGTGTCGTCGCTACCACGTGAATCGCACGTTCAAGTAACCGGTGCGGCCGATCACGTCGAACACGCCCGACTGCCAGCCTTCATCGCCGAAATACGCACCACCGGCTTCCGCACCCGGGTAGCGAGGCGGCGCCTTGTCCGCGACGTTGTCCACACCGAACCCGAGCTCGGTGTGATCGCCGAACTTGTAGGACCCGTAGACATCGCCGTAGAACACGGTCGGCGTGCGGCACGGCGAGTACTCCTCGCAGGTGATCGTCGTCGTCTGCCGCATCGGCGAGTAGTGCCGCAGGCTGCCGCCGAGCCACAGCGGACCGTTCTGGTAGGTGAGGCGCGTGACGCCTTTCCATTTCGGGAATCCGAAGATGTCGATCGCGTGGGTGACCACGTCCGGATTCTCCGGATCCGCGGTGTAGTCATTGCGCAGCAGATGGGTGTACACGGTGCTGATCGAGAAGCGCCCGCTGTTCTCGCCGAGCCCGATCGACGACAGGTTGAACGCATAGTCGAGCGACAGATCGACGCCGCGATTGTTGCGCTTGGCGAGATTGATGTTCTGCTTGATCACCGATACGAGGTTGTGCGTGGTGGGATCGCGCTGTACGAGCGCGCAGTACGAATTGTCGAGCGTCTCGCCATCCATGCACTTGTCGAGGATCTTCTGCGGCTCGACCGAGGAAACCACGTTGCTCATGTCGATCTCGTAGAGGTCGACTGAGAACACGAGGCTCTCGGCGAAGCGTGGCTGGAACACGAGGCCGACCGTCTTCGTTCGCGCCGTCTCGACCTTGAGATCGGGATTGCCCTGCTTGTTGACGTCGAGCCACAGCCAGTAGTCGTTCACGTTCGCCGGCGCGACCTGGTCGCAGTTCGCATCGAGGAACTGGCTCTTGTCGACACGGTTCGGGCGATTCCAGTAGTTGCACGGATCGCTGAGCCACTGGCCGCTGATGGAGCTTGCGGTGAATACCTCGCTGATGTTCGGCGCGCGGACCGCCTGGCCCACGGTGCCGCGGAAACGCACGTCCTGCACGGGCGCCCACTGCAGGCCGTACTTGTAGGAATTGGTGCGGCCGGCCGTGGAGTAGTCGGACGCACGCACCGCGGCGTCGAGCGACAGCGCATGCGCGCCCGGCACCTTGTCGAGCACCGGCACGCGCACCTCGGCGAACACTTCTTTCACCGTGAACTCACCGTGCAGCGGGTGCTCGATGAAATCGTAGTCCTCGACGAACTTGGGGCTGTCCGGGTTGTACTGCGGACGCGCACCGATGTCGTTGATCTCCTTGCGCCACTCGAGGCCGGCCGCGATCTTCACGTCGCCGGGGGGCAGGGCGAACAATCCGCCCGTCATGTACGCGGAGATCACGTGCTGCTGCAGCGAGGACTTCGACGCGTCGGTGTCGTAGCGCAGATAGTCGTAGACGTCGGAGCCGATGGCCTTGAACGGATTCAGCGGCACGCACGGGTCGCTCGGATCGTCGAGCTGCACGCGGCAGATCGGCGTGCCGTTCGGACCCTCGACGACGTCGAGCGCGCGCACGAAGCGCGGGTTCGCGATGTTGTTCACGTCGCGGATGGTTTCCGTGGTCTTGCCGTACGAGTAGTAAGCGGACCACGACCAGTCCTTCCCGAACATGAAGTCGGGCAGCTCGCCGTCGAGACTCGTCACCGCCTGGTAGAAGTCGCGCTTGTACAGCGACTCCGCGTTGCCGAACTCCGGGAACTGCCGGTCGAACGCGAGCGGATCGGTGATGTCGCCGCCGTTCGCGGCGCGCATCGCGTCCGTGATGAACGGGTTGGCGGGATCGAGACGATTGCCGCCGGCTTCCCACCACAATCCGTATTCGCCGTGCGATTTGTTGCCCGCGTAGTCGAGCTCGACCGCGGCGCGCACGTTGTCGGTGAGCTGGTAGCCGAACGTGCCGTGGACGATGGAGCGGTCGTTGGGCACGGACAGCAGCCAGCCGTCATAGCGCGCACCGTATTCGCCGCCGTCGGTCTCGAGGTTGGCGATGGTGCCCGAGTCGGTCATGTCGTAGGTGTTGGGCAGGATGCCGGACGGCCCGAGCACGGGCGCGCGCATCGTGCCGTCGTCGTTGAACGTGTACGGATTGCCACCGAGCAGCACCTGCGCGCGCGGCGAATAGCTGATGTTGCGACGGTGGTCGATGCTGTAGTTGACGCCGTCGATCTCGCGCCACCACGGGTTGCCGGTGCCGGTCCACGGGCGGTCCTGGCCGCTCACGGTGCCATTCGATTTGCCGTAGTAGCCGTACAGCGTGAAATTGCCGCGGTCCTCGGCGAAGTTCTTGCCGTAGAGGAAATCGGCGTCGTAGCTCGGCATGTCGCTGCGCGAGGAGTTGCCGTAGCGCACGCTCGCGTTGGCGCCCTGATAGTCCTTCTTGAGGATGAAGTTCGCGACGCCGGCAACCGCGTCGGCGCCGTAGAGCGCGGACGCGCCACCCGTGATGATCTCGATGCGGTCCACGAGACCCGACGGAATCGTGCTGATGTCGACCGCCGATGTGCCGGGCGCGCCGGGCACGTGGCGCCGGCCGTTCACGAGCACGAGCGTGCGTTTCGCGCCGAGCCCGCGCAAATCGAGCGCGTTCAATCCGGGGTGGCTCTGGTCGAAGGAGTCCTTGTCGCGATTCGCATTGCTCGTCTGGTCCGACTGGCTGATGACGAGCGCGGGCTGCTGGTTCACGAGGTCGGCGATCTGGCGATTGCCGGATTTCTCGATCATCTCGGAGTCGAGCACCTGCATCGGCGTCGGGCTCTCGGCCGCCGGCTGACGGATGCGAGTGCCCGTGACGAGGACTTCCTGCATGTCACCGTCGTAATCGCGCGCCGCGTCGGCCTTGCGCTTCACCTTCGATGGAGTGGTGGTGGTTTGCGTGGATTGCGTCTGCGCGGTCGCGTCACCCGCGGGCGAGGGCGTTTGCCCCCACGCGGACGCGGCCGAAAGCGCGAGCAGCGATGCCGAAGAAATGGTGAACGCCTCAAAAACGGGTTTCTTCGAGTTCATGTGCATCCCCGGGAAGTGTTTTTTTACAAGGTCAGACCAGACCTTGGACCTGCGAATACAATATATCGTATATGCGAGGGGGTCCATGCTCGGGAGCGCGAGATTTTTTCGTGTTAGCGCAAACACGGCTGATGACGAAGGCCACTGACTCTCCGCACGCTCGCAATTCCGATACGAGGACTGATATCGGGAGAGCTGCAATTCGAATCGACACGCGACTCGACGCGCCGGGCCCGTAGGGAGCAGCCACGAGGTAGGATCGCGTCCGACCGCATGACCGAAGAAACGACAGCCCGCTTCCGGCTCGGCACCCCCGTCTATCTATATTTCTGGATCGCGTTGCTCGTCGTCGGCATCTTGCCGGCATTGCTGATCGTCCATTCGTTGCATCGCGGTCCGAGTCTCGCAGTCGGTCTGACTGCATTCGCGATCCTGCTCGCCGTCTTCCAGCTGCTCTTCTGGTTCTCTCGTCGGCGCTGCACGTCCGCCGATCTGCCCGCCTGGGACGGGCTGCTCTACATCGCCGCATACATGACGATCGGCGTCGGCTATTTCTCGCTGTTCATCGTGGTGCCGAGCGTCATCTTCGGCGTGCTCGCACTCGTCGCCATCACATTGTCGAGCGTCTTCGATTCCGACGGTGCACGCGCCGCGCATCGCTTCCGTGCCGTCGTGGCGTGGTTCGGCCGGCATCGCATGTATCAGTGAGCTGCGGCGGCGGCACGTCCCGCGGCCACGTCGTCTCATCGCAAACCCGCTGACGCGCACGGCGCGCGTGCGCGAGTATTTCGGACGTCAGGAACAGTGCAGCGGGAGCTGGCGTGAAAAACTTTCTCGGGATGTGCGGCCTGTTGGCGATGTTCGCGTCGATCGATGCGGCCGGCGCGGACGATGCGCCGGGCGGAGAATGGGTCTCGCGACCCGACATGCTGGAGTCTCGCGCGGCGCACGCCGTGGTCAGCGACGCGACTCATATCTATGCGCTCGCCGGCACGGGGCCGGGTGGTCCTGTGCTGGACGTCGAGAGCTTCGACGGCAAGTCTTGGGTACGCGAAACGCAGCTTCCGGGGCATGGTCTCAACGCGCCCGCGGCGGCGATGTTGAAGGGCCGCATCTATCTCATCGGCGGTTTCAATACGACTACCAACGTTCCGAGCAGCGACGTTCTCATCTACGACACGAAGCACCGGAATTGGTCGAACGCGGCGCCGCTGCCCGCGCCGCGCGGCGGGCACGCGGCCGCGGTGCTCGACGAAAAAATCCACATCGTGGGCGGCGGCAACTCTCAAACGACGCTTGCCGATCACAGCGTCTACGACCCCGTGAAGAACCAGTGGCGCGATCTCGCGCCGTTGCCGCGTACGGAAGGCAGTCCCGCGCTGGTCGCCTTCGAGGGCAAGTTGTTCGCGATCGGCGGCCGCAGCGGTCCCGCGGATTTCGGCGACGTGTACATCTACGATCCTGCGACGGATCGCTGGAGCGCGGGTCCGTCGATCGAGCCGCGCGGCACGGCGGGCGCGGTCGTCTACTGCGGGACCATCCACCTGTTCGGGGGTGAGTCGCAGGCGACCCGGGCGAGCCTCGACGATGTATTCCGGCTCGACTCCTCCGGGCAAAAGTGGATCCGGCTCACGCCGATGCCGCATGCCCGCAACTTCGCGCGCGCCGTCATCTACGAGGATGCGGTGTGGGTGGTCGGCGGCAGCCCGACGGCGGGCCCGAGCCACGCATCGGCCGGCAGCATGATCGTCGAGAGCTTTGCCGCGAAGTGCCGGTGAGGCATGATGCCTTCTCCCAGAACAACAACGAGGGGGAATCGCATGAGATCGGCTCGCTATCTACTCGCGCTGCTCGGCGGCGTCCTGACCGCCACGGCCGCGTTCGCACAGATGGATGAAGTCGTCGTGACGGGATCGCGCATCAGCGGCGAGGAATATTCCGGCATGCCCGCCGTGGTGCTCGTGCACCGCGCGGACTTCCTCGTGCAACGCATCCACCTCGTCAACGACACACGCGCGGAGACTGCGCGCAGCACGGAGCTTCACCAGACGATCCGCGACATGGTCAGCGACGCCACGAAGCGTCCCGGCATCGCGCTGAGCTACGGCGACGAGTTCCTTATTCCCGTCACTGCGAACGCGACGGAGATTCCGCTCGTGGGCGGCAAGCGGGCCGACACGAGCTCGGCAAGCCTCTACGTCAAGATGGCGCTCGGTGAGAAGGACAACGTCCCTGCCGCGATCGCGTCGCTGCGCGCGTTCATCAAGAAGGCGCGCGTCACGGGCCGCACGGAGATCGAGTTCGACGACGACGTGGGCTTGAGCCTCGTGACGCCCGAGAAATATCGCTACGACATCATCGCGAAGATCACCGAGGACGCGAAGAAACTACGCAGCGCCGTGGGACCTCAATGCAAGGTGCAGGTCAGCGGTCTGTCGAATCGCGTGTCGTGGCAGCGCTCGGATGTCTCGGAGCTGACTCTGTACATCCCGTATCAGATACAGCTCAGCGACTGCCAGTAGGCCCGCCGCCCGATCGGGCGACTCTTCCCGCCGGGGCGCCCGCGCCACATACTCCGGGCGCGACGCCCCCGTGAGGCTCATATATAAGAGTGCCCATGAACCCCGAAAACGTCCGCACGGCGGCCGACGCCCGCAAGATCGTCGAGGAACGCAAGCTCGAGCACGTCAAGGTCGGTGTGTTCGACAACGACGGCGTCATGCGCGGCAAATACATGGGCCGCGACAAGTTCTTCTCCGCGCTCGACAAGGGTTTCGGCTTCTGCGACGTCGTGCTCGGCTGGGACTCGAACGACCAGCTCTACGACAACGTCACCTACACCGGCTGGCACACCGCTTATCCGGACGCCCCCGTGCGCGTACTGCCCGACACCTGTCGCGCCGTGCCGTTCGAAGGCGACATGGTCATGTTCCTCGGCGAGTTCGCCGAGAAGGCCGAGGCGGTGTGTCCGCGCGCGGTGCTGCGTCGCGTGCTCGGGAAAGCGGACGACATGGGCTACAAGGGCATCGCGGCCACCGAGTTCGAATTCTTCATGTTCAAGGAAACGCCCGAGAGCATCCGTGCAAAGGGTTTCCGCGATCTAACAACCATGACTCCGGGCTACTTCGGCTACTCGGTGCTGCGCTCGTCGGTGCACTCGGAGTTCTATCACCAGCTGCTCAAACTCTGCGCCGACATGCGCATCACGATCGAAGGTCTGCACACCGAGACGGGACCCGGCGTGCTCGAAGCGGCGCTCCAGTACTGCGAGGCGCTCGAAGCCGCCGATCGCGGCGCGCTCTTCAAGACGTTCACGAAAGTGCTCGCGCAGCGTAACGGCATGATGGCGACGTTCATGGCGAAGTGGTCGAAGGACTGGCCGGGGCAGAGCGGCCACATCCACACCTCGCTCAAGCGGAAGTCGGACGACAAACCCGTCTTCCACGATGCCAACAAGCCGCACTCGATGTCCGACGAGATGCGCTGGTACGTCGGCGGCCAGCAGCGGCTCATGCCCGAGTTGTTAGCCATGGTCGCCATCACGGTGAACAGCTACTCGCGTCTCATCCCGGGATTCTGGGCGCCGACCTCCGCGACGTGGGGTGTCGAAAATCGCACCACCGCACTGCGCGTGATCCCCGGCGGTCCGTACAGCCAACGCGTCGAGTACCGCATCGCTGCCGCGGACATCAACCCCTATCTCGGCATCGCGGTTGCGCTGGGCTCGGGGCTCTACGGCATCGAGAACCGCATCGAGCCCGATCCGATGGTCGAGGGCAATGCCTATGACATGAAGTTCCCGAAGGAACGCTCGCTGCCGCGCACGCTGACCGAGGCGTCCGAGTGGCTGCTGAAATCGAAAGCCGCGCGCGCGTTGTTCGGCGACGCGTTCGTCGAGCACTTCGCCGCGAGCCGCGAGTGGGAAGACCGCGAGTTCCGCCGTGCGGTCACCGACTGGGAGCTCGCGCGCTACTTCGAGATCATCTGACGGAGAATCATGGTCACCGTCGCCGGATATCTGCAGAAAACCATCAGCCCGGTCGACGGGCGTGTCTATGTCGAGCGCGAGCTCGCATCGCACGGCGAGATCGACCAGGCGCTGCGGCGCGCGCGTCACGCGCAGGCTGCATGGCGCAACGTGAAGCTTGCCGACCGCACGGCGATCCTCGCGAAATTCTGCGACGAGTTCGAGAGGCGAGCGTCGGCGATCGCGCCCGAGCTCACGTGGCAGATGGGCCGGCCCGCGCGCTACGCGCCGAACGAGGTGCGCGGCACGCTCGAGCGCGCGCGTCACATGATCGCCATCGCGCCCGCGGCGCTCGGCGACGTCGATGCGGGTCTGAAGGACAACTTCAAACGATTCGTGCGTCGCGAGCCGCTCGGCGTCGTGTTTACCGTGGCCGCGTGGAACTACCCGTACCTCATTGCGGTGAACAGCGTGGTGCCCGCGCTCATGGCGGGCAATGCGGTCATCCTCAAGCATTCCGCGCAGACGCCGCTGTGCGCCGAACGCTTCGCCGAGTGCTTCCAGGCCGCGGGGCTTCCCGACGGCGTCTTCCAGGTGCTGCACGCTTCACACGAGGACACGGATCGCATCATCCGCGATCCGCGCATCGACTTCGTCGCGTTCACCGGCTCCGTCGCGGGCGGTCACGCCGTGCAGCGCGCGGCCGCGTCACGCTTCATCGGGGTCGGCCTCGAGCTCGGCGGCTGCGATCCCGTGTACGTGCGCCACGACGCGAACCTCGATCACGCCATCGAGAACATCGTCGACGGCGCGTATTTCAACTCGGGGCAATCGTGTTGCGGATTGCAGCGCATCTATGTGCACGAGAGCGTCTACCAGAAGTTCGCCGCCGGCTTCGTCGATCTCGCGCGCCAGTATGCGCTGGGCGATCCGACGGATCCGGCCACCACGCTGGGTCCGCTCGTGCGCACCGCCGCGGCCGACACGGTGCGCGCGCAAATCGACGCTTCCGTCGCCGCGGGCGCCAAGGCCGTCGTCGCGGAGAGCGCGTTCGCGCGCAGCCAGCCCGGTACGCCGTATCTCGCGCCGCAGGTCCTGCTCGACGCGAACCACACGATGGCCGTCATGCGCGAAGAGATCTTCGGGCCCGTCGCGGGCCTCATGCAGGTGAGCTCGGACGACGAGGCCGTGGATCTCATGAACGACAGCGACTTCGGGCTCACGGCCGCGATCTGGACGGCGGATGCCGACGCCGCGCTCACGCTCGGCCAGCGCGTGAACACCGGGACGTGGTTCATGAACCGCTGCGACTATCTGGATCCCGCGCTCGCGTGGGTGGGTGTCAAGGATTCCGGCCGCGGCTGCACGCTGTCCGTCGTGGGCTACGAGCACCTGACGCGGCCCAAATCATTCCACCTGAGACTTTCGACATGACCGCCACCGTCACGCTGAAAAGCAACTGGAACTACCCGACGCGCATGCTCGTCGGGCCCGGCCGCATCGCGGAGCTGCCGAAGGCGTGCGAGACACTCGGCATCGTGCGGCCACTCGTCGTCACGGACTCGGGTCTCAGGGACTCGCCGATGATCCGCAACGCGCTCGGCCTGCTCAGGAACGGCAAGCTGTTCGCGGACGTGAAGGGCAACCCGGTCGGCGCGAACATCGACGCCGGCCTCGAGGCCTATCACGCGGGCGGGCATGATGGCGTCGTCGCGTTCGGCGGCGGCTCGGCGCTCGACGCAGGCAAGGTCATCGCGTTCATGTCGGGGCAGACGCGCCCGCTGTGGGATTTCGAGGACCAGGACGACTGGTACACGCGCGCGGATCCGAAAGGCATCGCACCCGTCATCGCGGTGCCGACCACCGCGGGCACGGGCAGCGAGGTGGGGCGCGCGGGCGTCATCCTCAACGAGCAGACGCACCAGAAGAAGATCATCTTCCACCCGCAGATGATGCCGGCCATCGTCATCGCCGACCCCGAGCTCACTGTCGGTTTGCCGCCGAAGATCACGGCGGCCACGGGCTTCGACGCGTTCGTGCATTGCTTCGAGGCGTACTGCGCGCCGGGGTTCCATCCCATGGCCGACGGCATCGCGCTCGAGGGCATGCGGCTCATCAAGACCTATCTACCGCGCGCCTGCAGGAACGGCGGCGACCTCGAAGCGCGCTCGCGCATGCTCGCGGCCGCGAGCATGGGAGCGGCGGCATTCCAGAAGGGTCTCGGCGCGGTGCACGCCATCGCGCATCCCGTGGGCTCGTTCTTCGACACGCATCACGGGCTCACGAACGCGGTCATCACGCCGTATGTCGTGGTCCACAATCGCGAGGCCATCGCTGAACGCATGAAAGTGGTGTCGCGAATACTCGACTTGTCGAAGTCCGGCATCGAAGGCGTGCTCGCGTGGATCCTCGATTTCCGGAAGGAGCTCGGCATCCCGCACACGCTCGCGGACATCGGGGTGACGCTCGCGAACTCCGAGCAGATCGGGCACGAGGCGTCGATCGACCCGAGCGCGGGCGGCAATCCGATCCCCGTCGACGCGCCGACGCTCGAGCGGATCTTCCGCTCGGCGGTGAAGGGCGACCTGTCGCTGAAGAGCTGACGTTGACGCGCATCCTCATCATCGACGGCAACGAAGCCGCGACCCGCGCGAAGCACGTGGCCTGCGGCGGCCGGTCCTCGGGTGAGGGCTACGAGCTCACGCTCAAGCAGCTGCGCCCGGGCCTCGAATGCGACATCGTCCGTCCGGCGGACGAGGAGCCCAAACTACCGGACGGCGTCGCGCTCAAGGACTACAACGGCGTCGCGATCACCGGTTCCGCACTCAACATCTACGACCGCTCGCCCGCGGTGCAGCGGCAGATCGAGCTCGCGCGTGCCGTATTCGAAGCCGGCGTGCCGTGCTTCGGCAGCTGCTGGGGCCTGCAGGTCGGCGTCACGGCCGCGGGTGGCACGGTGGTGCGCAATCCGCGCGGTCGCGAATTCGGTTTCGGCCGGCGCATCACGCTTACGGCCGCGGGCCGCGACCACGCGATGTTCCAGAACAAGCCCGAGGTGTTCGAAGCGTGCACGGTGCACGTCGACACCGTGGAGAGCCTGCCGACGGGCTCGACGCCGCTCGCGCACAACGACCATGGCCTGCAGGCTGCGGAGATCAGGCTCAAGAGCGGCTCGACGTTCTGGGGCGTGCAATACCACCCCGAATACAGCTGCGCCGAGATCGCGGCGATGGCGCGCCGCTACGGCGAGGTGCTGATCCGCGACGGACTCGTGAAGGACACGGCGGAGCTCGAGGCGCTCGCGGGCGACCTGCAGACGCTGCACGACCGTCCCGACGATCCGCGCCTCGCGTGGCGCTTCGGCGTCGGCACGTCGATCACGGATCCCGCGATCAAGCTCGCGGAGCTGCGCAACTGGCTCGACAAGCAGGTGCACGGCTGACGCGGCCCGTTCACTCAGTCGTCGTCGCGCTTGCGCTGCTCGTCAGCGGCTGCGTGTCGTCGATGCTCGCGAAGCAGGTCGTGGCGCCGCCGAACAAGTCTGGCATCAAGCCGTTGTTCGCGGACTGGGACGTCATCCGCCACGCGCCCGACGCTTTCACGAGCACGTGGACAGTCGCGGCTCCGGGACCCGAGGCGCGGATCGCCGTCGCGTCCATCGAGCCGGGCGACTACCAGTTCCACTACGTCGCCGACCTCAAATACGCCGACGGCAAGCCGGCGCACATCGAGCACTTCGAAGCGTCCTGGCGGCGGGCGCCGCAGGCGGCTCGCCTGCGTGTCGCGCCGCGCGGCACGATCGTGCTGCTGCACGGCTATCTGCAGAACAAGAACTACGTGACGCCCTGGGCGCTACGGCTCGCGGAGGCAGGTTTCCGCTGCGCGGTCGTGGATCTTCGCGGCCACGGACAATCGACCGGCGCCCACATCGGGTTCGGCGCGTTCGAGGCCGCGGACATCTCGGCGGTCATCGACGATCTAGGCCGGCGCGGCTGGGACGTCTCGCGCGTCGGGCTGCTCGGGGTGTCGTACGGCGCGTCGGTATCGCTGCTGACCGCGGGCCGCGATGCGCGCGTCGCCGCCGTCGTCGCGTTCGAGCCCTTCTCCTCGGCCGAGATCGCCGTGCCCGAGCTCATGCGCTCGGCATTCGCACGCGAGGCCAAGGGCATCAGCGATGCGCAGTTCGCGGCGGCGCACGTCAAGGAAGCACGCATCGGCGGCTTCGATTGGAGCGCCGCCGACATCCCGGCGACGCTCGCGAGGACGCGCGCTCCCGTGTTGTTCCTGCACGGCGAGGCCGACAACTGGCTCTCGCCCGAGCACAGCCGCCGGCTCCTGGCCGTCGCGCCCGCGGGCAGCGAGCTCGTGCTCGTGCCGCACGATAACCACGTGACACTTCCGTTGCAGATCGCACCCTTCGAGGCGCGCGTCATCGGCTGGTTCGACGCAGGCTTCCAGAAACGCTAACCACCGCGTCACAACGCTGCAATCATTTCGCAGTGAAGTGTCTTCCCGTCGCTTGCCCCAATGGAATCAACGCCACGGGAGATTTCCTTGAGAATTCTGCTTGTCACGGATGCCTGGGAGCCGCAGGTGAACGGCGTGGTCCGCACGCTCAAGACCACGGCCCGCGAGTTGGGCGCGATGGGTCATGAGGTGCGGTTCCTGACGCCACTCGAGTTCCGCACGCTGCCTTGCCCTACCTACCCGGAGATCCGGCTGTCGTTGTTCCCGCAGGCCGGGGTGAATGCGCGCATCCGCGAGTTCGATCCCGACGTGCTGCACATCGCGACCGAAGGGCCGCTCGGCATGGCGGCGCGGCGCTTCGCGCTGCGCAACGATTTTCCGTTCACGACGGCGTACCACACGCGCTTCCCGGAATACGTGCACGCGCGGCTCCGGCTGCCACTGTCGTGGAGCTACGCATGGCTGCGCAACTTCCATGGCAAGTCGAAGGCGGTCATGGCGCCGACACAGGTCGTGGTCGACGATCTCGTCGCCAACGGTTTCCAGAACGTGAAGCTGTGGTCGCGCGGCGTCGACGCCGACGTGTTCCATCCGCAGCCGGCGAAGCGGCTCAACAGTGCGCCGCCCATCTTCCTGTACGTGGGGCGTGTCGCGGTCGAGAAGAACGTGGAAGCGTTCGTCGATCTCGATCTGCCCGGATCGAAGTGGGTGGTAGGTGACGGCCCCGCGCTCGCCGCCATCCGCACGCGCTATCCCGAGGTGAACTACCTGGGCGTGCTCGAGCGCGACGATCTCGCGAAGGTCTACGCGTCCGCGGACGTATTCGTATTCCCGAGCAAGACCGATACGTTCGGACTCGTGCTGCTCGAGGCGATGGCCTGCGGGCTGCCGGTCGCGGCGTACCCGGTGACGGGGCCGCGTGACGTCATCGGCGATTCGCCCGCGGGCGTCATGCACGACGACCTGCGCACCGCGTGCCTCGAGGCGCTCAAGCTCAAGCGCGAAGACGCGCTCGCACGCGCGGGCCAGTTCACCTGGCGAGCCGCGACCGAGCAGTTTTTCGGCCATCTGCACCCGCGCAAGCGCGCCGAGGCCGTGCCCGCCTTCGCGTAAACGCTCAAGGCAAACAATCACTTGCGCGCGCGCGCCGTCGCGGTGTCGCGCACCCCTCCGCATTTGCTTGCCCCGATAAAGGGGACAGGTCTATTTTCGGCTTCGCCGTGCGGGTCTCGGCACGGTGAAAAAGGGGACAGATTTATTTTGTCCCCGACTGTGGTCTCAAGAAAAACAAACATCGGGGACAAAAAAAGATCAGTCCCCTGGGGAGCAGCGCATGAGCGAACAAGGTTCGTCGGGCGGCGTCAGTTACAAACAGGTCGGCGCCGACTACTTCGAGAAGCGTGGATTGCGGCGATACGCGAAGGTCTGGTCGCTCTGGGCGCTCGGGGTCGGCGCCGTGATCTCGGGGCACTACTCGGGCTGGAACTTCGGTCTCGCGAACGGCTTCGGATCGATGCTCGTCGCGGGACTCATCATCGCTGCGATGTACTGGGGCCTCATCTTCAGCCTCGCCGAGATGTCACCCGCGCTGCCGCACACTGGCGCCGCGTACTCCTTCGCGCGCAGCGCGATGGGGCCGTGGGGTGGCATCTTCACCGGCCTCGCCGAGAGCATCGAATACGTGATCACGCCCGCCGTCATCGTGTTCTTCATCGGCTCCTATCTACAACCCATATTCCACACCGCGGAGATCTACCAGCCGCTGTATTGGATAGGCGCCTACGCATTGTTCCTGCTGCTGAATCTCTACGGCGTCGAGCTGTCGTTCCGCGTCTCGGTGTTCGTCACCGTCGGCGCGCTCGGCGTGCTCGCCATCTACTGGATCAGCGCGCTGCCGCACTTCGACCTGCATCGCTGGGCGCTCAACATCGGCGTCGGCGCCGACGGCACCACCGTCGAGCTGCCCGAGGGCGGAGGCAGCTGGTTCCCGCTCGGCTTCAAGGGAGTGCTCATGACGCTGCCGTTCGCGGTCTGGCTGTTCCTCGCGATCGAGCAGCTGCCCCTCGCCGCCGAGGAATCGGCGGATCCGAAGAAGGACATGCCGAAGGGCCTCATCCTCGGCATGACGACGCTCATGATCTCCGCGACGCTCATCAGCTTCCTGAATGCCGGCGTGGGCGTGACGAATGCCGACGGGCATCGCGGTGCATTCGAGCTCGCGTCGTCGAACTGGCCGCTCCTCGACGGCTTCAACGCGACGTTCGGGCAGGGCGCGGTGGCGAACGTGCTCGCGCTGCTCGCGACGATCGGGCTCATCGCGAGCTTCCACACCATCATCTATGCGTACGGCCGGCAGATCTATTCGCTCGCGCGCGCGGGCTACTATCTACCGTTCATGTCCGTGACCAATGCGCGCAAGGTGCCGCACATGGCGCTGTTCGTCGGTACTGCGCTCGGCCTCGCGACGATGCTCATCCTGTGGTTCACCCAGGGCGACAAGCGCGCGGACGTCATCGGCGTGATCCTGCTCAACATGGCGGTGTTCGGCGCGATGATCTCGTACGCGATGCAGGGACTGTCGTTCATCGTGCTGCGCGTGCGGATGCCTAACATCGTGCGGCCGTATCGCAGCCCGCTCGGCATCTTCGGCGCGAGCGTCACGATCTTCGTCGCATTGCTCACGTTGTGGTACCAGCTGCAGGACGAGAAGTATCAGAAGGCCGTGTACGCCGTGGCCGTGTTCTACGTGCTCGGCATCCTGTATTTCGCGTTCTACGGCCGCAACCAGCTCATCCTGTCTCCCGAGGAGGAGTTCGCGATGAGCAAGGGCGAGAAGGGACACGCCTGACGGCGCGCGCGAGCGCGTCATGAAGGAATAACGGGGCGAGTTGCGCGGGCAACGCGCCCCGTTTTGTGAGGAGGTGCGATTGAGCGAATCCCGGGAATCCGTCGAACGCCTCGTCGAAGAGGCCCTGGCGCACAGTGAGGCGGGCGATGACGACGCCGCGCTCGAGAAGTACTTCAAGGCACTCGAGATCGACATCAGCAACGCCCGCGTGTGCTACGACATCGGGTTGATCTACAAATACCGGGGCGCGTGGAAGGAATCATTCAAGTACAACAAGCGCGCGCATGAGCTCGATCCGGAAGACCAGGCCGCCTGCTGGAACTTCGGCATCGCCGCCACCGCGCTGCGCGACTGGCGTGCTGCGCGTGCCGCATGGTCCGCGTACGGCATCAAGCTCGCGGACGGCGATGGAGAAATCTTTGGTGACTACGGAGTTACGCCGCTGCGCCTGAATCCGGCAGACGACGCAGAGGTGGTCTGGGCGCGGCGCCTGTGTCCGGCGCGGGCGCGCATCGAGAGTCTCCCGTACCCGGAGTCCGGCGTCGCATTCGACGACGTCGTGCTCCATGACGGTGCTCCGGTCGGCTCCCGGCTGGACGCGGGCGGGCGCGAGGTGCCCGTGTTCAACATGAGACCGTGTGGAATCCGGAGCGGCGCATATGAATCGCCGCACGGGACGGAAACGAAGTCGAGAAATTACTGAAGAAGTGGGGTCACGAGATCAGGGACTGGGGCATCGCGCTCGAGCGGTGAGGCTCGGCGGAGGATCCTGATCTGCGCGCAACTTACGAGCCGGAAGGCTCCGACGATTGAGCCGCGATGAACCGCGCCGGCGGCGGCTTGTGCGGCCCGATCCTCCCCGCGATCGGTAGTTTGATCGACAGGCTCTTGGGATCGATGCCGAAGTTGAGACCGAGCACGTTTACCTCGAGACCTTCCTCGATGCCCGCCGCGACGCCGACCAGGCCCATGAGGCTTGCCTGGCCGCCCGTGCCGCTCGTCGTCTTGCCGACCGAACGCCAGCCGAGGTAGTCCTTGCCGATGGCCGTGGGCGGCAGATCCACGCGCAACTCCGGCACCTTGCGCAGCACGAATGCCGTGAAGGTGTTCGAGTTCGGGCCGGGCCAGATGTGGTAGCGGTCGAAGTGCGGGTATTCCCCGATCGCGGCCTCGACGCGGTCGATGAGGGCGTCGACGCCGGGACCGTGCACGTAACCTAACAACTCGGGTGGATTGCCGTACCAGCGGCCGTCGGGCGCGCGGTGGCTCGTCACGAGCGTGCTGCCGGCGCGCTTGAGGCGCCAGCCGACGACTTCGTGCACGGTGAACTCGGGCTCGTTCGCTCGTTTCGTCGCGATCCAGGTGTGCACGCCGAACCAGCCGCGCCAGCTCACGGCGCGTGCGGAGTAGACCTGGATGACGGCCTCGGGGGTCTTCGCGGGATCGGGCGCGAGGCCGACCGGCTCTCGCGACGCCGTGCGCCAGTCGCTGGCAGCGAGCTGGCCGCTGAAGCCGAGATAGGCGAAGGCGAGGGGGAAATAGGCCGCGATCATCGCGAAGGTGAGGCGTCGGCGGCGGCGGGCGGGCATGAGGAGATGGACACTGACGGGGAGGCGATGGTTCCGGGGCGATGTAGATGGGGCCGCTGCTCGAGTCGCCAATGGGCGCCGCGTCTCCTTTATGCTCGCGCGCATGCCGGCCTTCGATCTCGCCACTCTGCAGCTAACGACCCCGCGGCTCATCCTGCGACCCCCGCGCCTCGAGGATTTCGATGCGTGGGCAGCCTTCATGGACGACGAAGTCGCGACCCGGTTCATTGGCGGGCGACAGCCGCGCGCCACGGCGTGGCGGGGGTTCATGACGATGTGCGGGTGCTGGCACATGACCGGCATCGCGATGTTCTCGGTGATCGAGCGCGCGACCGGGAAATGGGTGGGGCGGCTCGGCCCGTGGTACCCGGAAGGCTGGCCCGGCGAAGAGGTGGGCTGGGGCATCGCGCGGGAACATTGGGGCAAGGGTTACGCGAGCGAGGGCTCCGCGGCCGCCATGGATTTCGCCTTCTTCGTGCTCGGCTGGCCGGAGGTCATCCACGTGATTCACGAGGACAACGAGGCATCGAAAAGCGTCGCGAAGAAGCTCGGCTCGAAGTACCTGCGGCGCGTGCAGATGCCGCCGCCGTACGAGGGGATGCCGATCGATGCGTGGGGGCAGACGCGGGAAGAGTGGAAGGCGCGGTGAAATGGGGCCCCATTTTCTAGAAAATGGGGAGTGGCCCCATTTCAGTAGACGTACGGCACCAGGCGCCGGGTGCGTCCCATGTATCGGGTGTACGGCAGGCCGAGGGCGCTCGAGAGTGCGTGCTCTTCGACCGAGATGCGGCGGATGAACGCCCAGACGATCGGCAGGGTCACGAGCGCGAGCGCTACCCAGTTGTCGAGCGTCACCGCGAGTCCCGCGAACGCGAGCAGCGCGCCGGCGTACGACGGATGGCGGATGCGTCGATAGGGGCCGGTATCGACGATCTCGTGGCGCGAGTGGATCGCCACGTTCACGGTGAAGAATCGGCCGAGGTACAGGATGGAGTACCACCGCAGCGCGAGACCGGCGACGAACAGCGCCACGCCCGCAAGGTACAGCGGCCGGCCGCCCTGCATGGACGCCTGCGGCACGCGCGCGGTTGCGTATATGCCTGCAGCGACGGCGAGGACGATGGTTATCCACAGCACGCGCAGCGAACGGTCGTCCGCATCGACACTGTCGTCGCGTGAGCGCTTGAAGACGGCGAGACCCGCCTCGGAAAGACCGTAGATCATGCCGAGGACGGCGGGAGCGGGGATGGGCATCGCGCCCGAGTCTACCGGGGGATCGATCCGGACCGAAACCCGACGTTTGCGGAACGACTACGTGCGTCGCACTCCCTGACGTGCGCCCTCGCAACCGGATGATGCGCAAGGAGGATTTCGCTACGCCGACCTGCCGCCGTTCCGGATGCGGGAACCGAACCCCGCCGACCTTGGCAGCCGCCGAGCCACGGCGGGCTCATCCAACCCCGCTGCAAAAGACACAGGCGGAACCGCCGGCGGCGACCACCAGCGCCGTCGGCGGCTCCGCCCGCCTCGCTAACTACTCACACGTCGCGCACCGTCCGGCGAGCACACCATGCCCCGGCGGGATGGGCTCGTGCGGATCGTGCTCATGGATCGCGAGCAGACGCCGCTCGCCGTTGCGACGCACGAACACCATGCCACCGCTCGCACCCTCGCTCTGCCATCCCTCGCGCTCGAGCGACGCGACACCGTCAGCAAACGCGCGGCGCAAGTCAGTGCCCGGCGTGAGCTCCGTGGCATCGAGCACGTTGTGGAACAAATCACGCAACACCAACCAGCGTGACTGCGCCGAGGTGGCGAGCCGGTCATACTTGCTTCTCTTCGTCGTCATGCGCTGAACGTTAACGATCGCGCCGGTAGCACGTCCATTCAGTACTCCGCGCCGCACCAACCTGTACGAAATGGGGACATTCCTGATTTCCAGGAAATGGGGACAGGGCCGAAGACTTGCGGTGACGCAGCTTCCCGGTTCGAAGGTCTTTCGGCCCGCGTAGAGCGCGCCGAG
>Ga0081455_10001003_pt1 | contig 35781 bp, 51 predicted proteins | sample TabmetS3T2R1_FD_70207 | JGI IMG/M metagenome (GOLD analysis project Ga0081455, IMG submission 70207) | Tabebuia heterophylla rhizosphere microbial communities from the University of Puerto Rico - S3T2R1 | ecosystem: Host-associated > Plants > Roots > Rhizosphere ...
GGACGTGCGCGCGCTGCGCCAGCAGGTCAGGGCGAAGGGGGAAACCCCGGTCGCCCCGGATCCGACGAAGGCCGTGGAGGATCTCTCCAAGCGGGCAGAGGTGCCCGTACCGATTCCCGGACCGTCCGGGCCGCCCGGGCCCAGCGGGAGTCCGGGCAAGGATGCGCCCACCATCACGCCCTCACCGGGCGCCTCGGGAGCGGTCGGGGCCACCGGGGCTCAGGGGCCGCAGGGCGTCCCGGGCGCCGACTCCACCGTTCCCGGACCCCAGGGCGAGCAGGGGGCGCAGGGCGAGAAGGGCGAGAAGGGGGATCCGGGGCCGGCCTGCCCGGACGGCTACCACCTCGAGGCCCCGTCCTACGACCCGGATGCGCTCGTCTGCCGCCGCGACGGCGCAGCCGACCCGAGCCCCACCCCGGATCCACAGAGCGGCCTCCTCGGCATCGCCGCGCTCACCATGACCGCCTCCTACCGGCGGCTGTAGACCTACGACGACGCCCCCAACCACGGTCACTACGGCCGTGGTTGGGGGCGTTTCGTCATGCCCTGGCTCAGTCGTCGAGCTCGATGCGGAAGTCGACGATGGTGGTGTCGCCGCGGCGCACGATCGGGTGGGCGACCTCGACGACCCGGCCGGTGTCCGCGATGTGCTTGCGCGTGTACCGCAGCACGGGCACGCCGGCGCCGATGCGGAGCGTGGCTGCCTCGAGCTCCGTGGGCATGGCCGCGGTGAACGACTCGGTGATGGCCGTGACGCGGATGCCGAGCGTCGCCAGCTGCGCGCGGGTGCCGCCCGGCCACGGCTCGTTGATCGGGTCGGCGACCGGGGTGTCCTGGACGTCGGACCAGCGCACATAGCTCGTGCTCATCTGGGTCGCCTGGTCGTTGTCGTAGAACACGAAATGCCGGGCGAGGAGCCGTTCACCGACCTCGCACTCGAACAGGGCGGCCAGATCAGCGTCGGCCTGGACGCGCTCGAACCGCTTGTCGAGCCGGTACTCGGACCAGCCGATGCCCTGATCCCTCGTGTACGGGGTGGACCTGGCGCCCGGTGTCGTCCGGTACCGGTCGGCTGCGAGCCGGTGGATGGCGGGCCGAGGGCGCACGCGGGTGCCGGCGCGGGCGCGGCTCTCGATGAGGCCCTCGTTGGTGAGGAGCCTGAGCGCGTTACGGATCGTCGTCGGGGAGACGCCGCCGTACTCGGCCTCCAGGGCGGGAATGGTGGGGATCTGGTCGCCGGGCCCGAACTCGCCGGAGGAGATGCGGCGCCGCAGGTCGGCAGCGATCCGCAGGTACTCAGGCTGTGCCACCACGGCACCCCCAATCGAAGCGATCACGTCAATCTGAGTACACATACTCTCCCCTGCCCCTTGACCAGCGCCAATCCCGGCTACATTGTGAGTACAGATAAGCAGTACCTGTACTCAGATAACCACTGTTCCCGGGGGACAGCCATGCCCGAGTCGGGTCATACCTGGCGGAAGCCGTTCAAGGGCGAGCCCATCGAGGCCGCCCACGTCCGTCTGTGGACCCGCGGCCGGGTGAAGCACCCCGACGCTCCGCTCATCGCGCACGAGCTGTACGTCGCCGTCCTCAAGTCCGGCGCCCCCGTCATCGAGATGACCCTCTCGACCGCGGGCAACCGCATCCGCATCACAGCCGAGGGCGCCGAACCCCTTCCCGTCGGCTACAGCCACGGGCCCGGCTGGACGCTCATCAACGGCCTGGCCCACCTCACCGGGATCACCACCGACGAGTGCGGGCTGTGGGCACAGCTGGGGATACCACGGTGAGCCCGCGAGTGCCCTCGGCGCGGGAGCTGACCCGGGCGCAGTACTCCGGGTGGGCGTGCGTCTACTGCAGCGCCGACCTCAGCAAGGGGGCCGTGTCCGCCGGCCGGTCCCAAGGGTCCGTCGGTGCCCACGACTTGAGCGTCGAGGTCTACGCCTGCGCGGGCTGCGCCGTCGCCCTGGGGATCATCGAACCGCCGGAGGACCACTGATGCACGAAGGCGTCCGCATCTGCTGCCGCTGCCAGCAAGGCATCCTGCCCGCCGAGCCCTACGACGAGGTCGTACACGACCGGCCCACCGGGGCGCACCTCGCCCTGTTCGTCCACAAGGGCAGCACCTGCAAGCAGCAGCCCCGCCAAGAGACCCCCGTCCGCTCCTGTACCCCGTGAGCACGTAGGGGCGGACGGGCCCGAACGCGGCCCCGGTCGGCTGACTCCCCCTCGCCGACCGGGGCCGCTCCATGTCTGCGCAGGTCACGCGCCACATGAGCCCCTTGGGCCCCGTAACTCCCCGTGACTATTAGGTAGTGGCGTCTCAGGTACATATTGGGGTTCCCGAACCTGGGACAGAGACACCCCTACTGAGGCACACTCAGGCCATGAAGCCCACTCCAACGGGGGACGGCCAGACGCGCGCCGTCATCTACTGCCGCATCAGCCAGGACCGCACCGGCGCCGGCCTCGGCGTCGACCGGCAGCGCGAGGACTGCGAGGCCCTCGCCGAGCGCAACGGCTGGCACGTCGTCGAGGTGTACGTCGACAACGACGTCTCCGCGTTCCGGAAGGGCAGCAAGCGCAAGGACTACGCGCGGATGCTCGGCGACCTCGAGGACGGCATCGCCACCGTCGTCATCGCCTGGCACACCGACCGCCTCCACCGCTCCCCCGTCGAGCTGGAGGGCTACATCGACGTGTGCGAGCGCCGCGGCGTCTCCACGCACACCGTGCAGGCCGGCGAGCTCGACCTCGCCACCCCGTCCGGGAGGATGACTGCCCGCATCCTCGGCGCCGTCGCCCGCCAGGAGAGCGAGCACAAGGGCGAGCGCGTTGCCCGTGCCCGCCGTCAGAAGGCCCTCAACGGGGAGTGGATGGGCGGCATCCGCCCGTTCGGCTGGGGCGTGCCCACGGGCGAGACGCGCACGGTCGCCGACCGGAAGACCGGCGAGGAGCGCGAAGAGCCCGTGCTCGACTGGCTCAAGGCCGTGCCCGAGGAGGCCGAGGCCCTGCGCTACTTCACGGACGAGATCCTCTCCGGCGGGTCGATCCGGTCGCTCACGAAGTGGTGCGCCGACAAGGGCGTGACCACGACGCGCGGAAACCCGATCACCCACCAGGACATGCGGGAGATGCTCATCCGCCCCAGGAACGCGGGCATCGCCGTGTACCGGGGCGAGGAGGTCGGGCGCGGGAAGTGGGAGCCGATCGTCGACGAGGCGAAGTACCGGGCCGTGTGCGCGATCCTCAAGGACCCGGCGCGCACGACGAACCGGGGCGCGCAGCCGAAGTGGGTGGGCTCGCTGCTGTACCTGTGCGGCCGGAACGCCTGCGGCACCGGCATGACCGTCACCATGTCCGGCGGACGCCAGTACCCGAGCTACCGCTGCCCGACCGGCCACGGCGGCGGCCGGCGCGCCGAGATCGTGGACCAGTACGTCGAGGACGTCATCGTCGAGCGGCTGTCACGCGACGACGCGCACGACCTGCTACTGCCCGGCCCGGGCGACGTCGACGTGGCCGGCCTGCAGGCCGAGGCGGAGAAGGCCCGGCAGCGGATGAAGGACCTGGGCGGCCTGTTCGGCGCGGGACAGATCGAGCTGACCGCGTTCACGGAGGGCACCGATGCGGCCCGCGGTCAACTGGAGGGCATCACACAGCAGCTGGCCCGCGCGGCAACCCGCGATCCGCTCGTTGACCTGGTGGGGGCGCCGGACGTGCGGAAGGCGTGGAAGGCGCTGGAACTTGACCGGAAACGGACGGTGCTGCGGGCGCTGATCGGGGTGACGCTGCTGACGCCGCGGCAAGGGCGGATGCCCGACGGCGGGTACTTCGACTACGACGCGGTCGACTTCGCGTGGAAACGTTAGGCGTTTCTCAGAATGGGGGTTCCTCGTCCCATCCTTGAGCTCCGGGCCGCTTCTCTCCCCACCCAGGGTCGTCGTCGTTCTGATCCTCGTCCACCGTCCCCAGGTGCTCCATAAGGACTTGCGCTGTGCTTTCGACGGCGAGGCGGACAATCGCCTGTAGCTGATCAGGGGTCAGCCGAGTGGCAGCTTCTTTCGCCTTCTTTTCGTTGTCTTCCTCCCGCATCGCTTCGACTGCATCGTCGTCTGGTTCGTCGAGCGGGTCGCCGAAGCGGTAACCAGGGGGGAAGGGCGTGCCCGGGCGTAGCATGTCCGGTTCCAAGAACGCGGGTGCATGCCAGTCAACCTCCAAGTACTTCAAGGCTGCTGCGTGTGCTCGCACGAAGAATTCCGACCCGCCTTCGGTGGCGATCCGATCCATCAGCACGCGCTTCAGCAGAAGCGTCACGCCCGCCCAGTAGACGCCGCCGCCATCCCGATCCTCCGGCTGCGCCATGGCGATAACCCGATTCCCTTCCTCCATGGGGAGAAAGAAGTAAGCGATCGGCGTATCGAAGACGATCGCCAACGCCAGCATCTCGTCGGCGTCGAACTTCCGGGGCCGGCCACCCTGCCATGATCGCTCTGCTGCACTGATCGATGCTTTCGACCAGGACCTACCTGTGTACTTCTCCAGCCGCTCGGCCACCTCTTGCTGCGTCCAACCTCGGGAGCGCCGCGCCCTGGTCATGTTGTAGGCGACCAATTGGTTAACGGTTGGCGCCTCCTGCGGCGAGAGTTTCCGCAGGTCAATCGGCTCGCTGGGGGAAGTCGAGTCGTTGTTGTCCATGAGGCCACTGTAGACCGCCAGTCAACGGCAGGCAACATCTTGTCTGCACCGCGTTGACTCTGTTACCGCAGTGACCTAGAGTCAACGCCATGCAGACGGATCAACCGCCTGAGTTGACTCCTTCGCTGCGCGATGCACGCGAAGCCAAGGGGCTGACGCTACGGGCCGCAGCGCATATGTCCGGAATCGATCCAGGCCACCTTTCAAAGGTGGAACGCGGAGAGAAGCAACTGTCCCTCGAAGCGCTCTACCGGCTGGCTCTAGTCGTCGACCTCGACGAACTCGCCAGCCATTTGAAGCCCCTCCTGCCGCATAAGTCCGTCGCATGACGGTCGCGTTGGAGCACGTCGCCGCTCACGGCTGGTACCCGAGAGCGTCGGCAGAAACGACGAAGAGGGGCGGCTGGTACCCACCCCTCTTCTGTCGAGCAAATCCACGAACCCACGCAATGAGATCGGAAGAACGCTCGTGAACACAACGGTACAGCCCGAGGCGCCGACGGCGTCGCCTGCCCCGAGAGAGCAGAGCCTCAGCACCTTCCTACACGTCGAGACCATGAACGACCTCGACGACGGGCGCCCCACCCTCGTCGCCGGCACCGAGTCCAACCTCGGCGACCTCTGCGAGACCAGCCCCGCCCGGGCCCGCGGCCTGGTCGCCGACGCCCGCGCCCGGCTCGACCAAGCCGAACGGCTCATCAACGAGTACGAGGCCGCCACCACCCTCGCCGCGATCCTCGCCGAGCACGACCTCACCCTCGTCGAGGTCGACCTACGCACCGTCGCCGAGTTCGCCGGCGACCTCGCCCCGCGCCTCGCCTGCTGGGCAGGCAAGGAAAACGGGCGCGTCATCGTCTGGGTGCCCGCCGGCCAGGACCCGGTCAAGCGCACCAACGCCGTCGCCGACCTCGTCAACGACCCGGCCTCTGTTGTCCACGAGGTCCAGGCATGACGTGCGAAACGCACGCCGCGACGGCCGGGGGTGTGCAGCTCGTGGACACCCCCGGCCGCCCGGCCCGGCCCGCCGGCTACTGGGAGCGCATCGACCGCATCGTGGCCGCCGCTCCCCCGCTCTCGGACGAGCAGAAGGCGATCATCCGCGCACAGTTCCACGCGCCCGCAGCACGGGAGGCGGCGTGAACGCGGAACACCCCATCGAGGAACCCGACGACGAGATCACCCAGTACCTGCGGCGGGCCGCCGAGCGCGGCCGCCACGAGATCGTCCTCGGATCGATCAAGGCGCACTTGGAAGAGCAGCCCACGGCAAACGCCGTCCAGTCGGTCACCCGGCACTGGATCGCCGACCTGGCCGCCCTCGGCGAAGAGGTCGCCAAGACCAAGCGCCGAAGTACCGGCTGAGCCGCGGGCCGGGCGCCGCCATCCCCCCGCCGCGCCCGGCCCGCACCCCACGAACAACCTGGCCACTGTTCGAAGAGAAGAGCCGTTCCGTGAACGTCGGCATTCGTATCCCCGCCGAACTCGGCGACGCCGCCCTGGCCTACGCCGCTCTCGGCATCAAGGTCTTCCGCGTGCGGCGCAGCAAAGCCCCCTACGCCAACTGCCCGAAGTGCGACCGGCAGAGCAGCCTGTACGTCAAGCACCGCCCCGAGGACTGCCGTTGCGGCGTCCCCACCTGCCACGGCTTCCACGCCGCCACCACCGACACCGGCCTGATCCGGCGCTGGTGGCGCGAGGAGCCCGACGCCAACATCGGCGCGCCGTGCAAGCTGAACGGCTGGGCGACCATCGACGTCGACCCGCGCAACGGCGGCCGCGAATCCCTGTGCCGCCTCGAACAGCGCGTCGGCGTCCTGCCCGGCACCACCATGCAGATCACCGGTGGCGACGGCCTCCACATGATCTACCGGTCCCCCGGCTTCGACCTGCCCGGCGAACCCTTCGAGGGCATCGACTTCAAGCACAACGGCTACATCCTGCTCGCACCGTCCATCCACAAGTCCGGCGCCCGCTACCAGTGGCCCGGCACACGCAACGTGTTCTACAAGCCCCAGACCCCGTGGCCCGCGGCTCTCCTGCCCAGGAAGGAACGCAAGGCCCCGCCCGCACCCCGTCCGGCGGCCCGCCCCGGCGACCTCAATCACCCGTTCTGGAACCGGTCGGCTCGGCGCCCCGGCGGCGGCAAGCTGTGGACCGTCGACCAGCTCGTGCAGCACGTCATGGACTCCGTGGCCGGCGACCGGAACAAGGGGCGCAACAACTCCTTCTACTTCGCGGCCTGCCGCGCCCACGAACTGGACGCGCAGGGGCTCATCGACCTCGGCGAGGCCCAGGCCGCCCTCCTTCACGCCGCGTCGGTCGTCGGCCTCACGGACGCCGAGGCGAGCGCCTCGTTCGACAGTGCCGCAACCCGGCCCAGCGACAAGGGGTACGCGGCGTGAGCACCGCATTCGATGAGGACTTCGAGCGGCTCTTCGGCGAGGAGCCGCCACCCGAAGAGCCGCCAGGCGAGGGCGTCAGCGAGAACCCCACCCAGGTCCGTCTCGCTGCCCTGCGCGCTGCCCTCGTCGACACGGCCGGTCTCGACCACCTGCCCGACCCGGTGCCGCTCATCGAGGGCGTCCTCTTCCGTGACTCCCTCGCCTGGATCTACGGCAAGCCTGGCTCGGGCAAGTCGTTTGTCGGCATCGACTGGGCCGGCTGCGTGGCGAACGGCCTGCCCTGGGCAGGCGTCCACGAGGTCAGCAAGGGCCGCGTCCTGTACCTGGTCGCCGAGGGCACCTCCGGCATCCGTAAGCGTGTCCGCGCATGGGAGCGTCACACCGGCATCCCCATGCATGACGTGACGTTCCTGCCGATCGCCGTGCAGCTGCTGCACGGCACCGACCGGGGAGCCCTCGGCCTGCTCGTGCAGGAGATGCGGCCGGCGCTCATCGTCATCGACACGCAGGCACGCTGCACCGTCGGCGCGAACGAGAACGACAACGGCGAGATGGGCCAGGTCGTAGCCGCCGCGGACCAGCTGCGCGAGGCGTCCGGCGCGTGCGTGCTGCTGATCCACCACTCGGGTCGCAACGGCGAGAACATGCGCGGCGCGTCCGCGTTCGACGGCGCCGCCACCTCGATCATCAAGGTCACGAAGAGCGAGGAGTACGTCGAGGTCCAGTGCGACAAGCAGAAGGACGTCGAGGACTTCGACGCGGTGTTCCTCAAGATGCAGCCCGTCCTCGAGTCGTGCGTGCTCATCAACCGCACGGCCAGCCCGGTGGAGGAGAACCAGCTCTCGAGGACTGAGCAGCGGCTCCTCGACGTGATGCACGAGGTGTTCCCGAACGAGTCCGTCTCGCGGGCGCGCCTGGTCGAGGTCTCCGAACTGGCGTCCAGCACGGTCTACCGGTCGGTCGCGAAGCTCGAGCGGCTCGGCTACCTGGTGAAGACGGGCAGTGAGACCCGGCCTACCTGGCGCCTCTCTACCGCTACCGCGAGTACATCGGGCGGTGACGCTGCGTAGAAGAAACTTCCCATTTTCGCCGTGGGAATTGATCTTGCCTAACGGTCCGAACTTCCCACCCTGTCCGGCCACTTCCCAACCCGCACGCAGCAACTGACCTGCGAACTTCCCAACTTCCCAACCTCTTCCCAACGGCCCGCCCAAATTCCCACCCACCCCCCCTCTCTTAGGGGGGTGGGAAGTGGGAAAAGTGGGAGCGGCGCGGTCGGTGGGACTGAAGAGAAAGAAACCCCATGCGCCCCTCTGCCCGTACCCATGAAGCCCGCTACAGCCACGAGAACAACGGCCACCCGTACTTCACCACCAAGCCGGTCGTCGGCTGGGGGGACGACGGCTGCGCCCTCGTGGCCGACGAGAAGACCGGCTACCTGCGCGACGCCGACACCTACTCCAACTTCGCCGGCCTCGTTCCGCTAGATCCGACCCCGCTCAACGCAATCCCTGGCCAAGGGTGGCTCGTCGAGTACGAGACCACCGCCGGAGACACCGAAACCGTGCCGGTCCTGGCGTGGGCATTCGACACCGCCGGCACCTGCACCCCGCTGGTCGCCGACTCGGACGGCTACACCGAGGACGCCACCGTCCGTACCGGTTTTTCCCGCGTCTACCACCCGGATCAATCGTGAACGTCAACGACATCGTCGCGGAGAAGATCGCCGCCGCCCGTGCCCGCGCCGAGGCGAACAAGCGCCGGCGCGCATCCCTCAACGCCGCCCGGCAACGCGGCCTCGCCGCCCGGCACGCCCAGAAGCTCCGCAACCTTTCCGCCCGCACCACGGACGGATCCGCGGCCGACGACGTGGTGGTCGAGGTGACGGAGGCCGAGTTCCACGCCGCCGCCTCCAAGGCCCTCGCCCGCCTCGGCCTCACCTACGGCCAGCTCGAAGACCAAGCCCGCCGCCGCGACTTCGTAAGCGCCCAAGCCCAATCGCTGTGGGTGTCCATCGGCGGCGCCATCAACCCCGAACTCCTGGAATCCCAGGAAGAAACCACCAAGGAGAACTCATGAACATCGCCACCGGATCCATCCTCAACATGGCGCCCGCCGGCCACGACTGGGTCATCGCCTTCGACTTCATCGACGACAGCCCCGAGATCGTCTGCCCGGTCATCGGCTGGGCCACCGTCGTCGAGGCCCACCTGACCGACGGAACCGCCACGACCGGCGTCCAGCCCGTCTTCCTGTACCTCGACATGCTCTGGACGCCGTCGCAGCTGCGCGAGCACACCCCCGAGCTGGGCGCCTACAACGTCCGCGCCCGCGAGATCACCCGCGCCACCACCAAGGAGAACCAGTGACCATCACCGCTGACCTGATCGCCGCTTACGAGGACGCTGGCCCCCGTCTCACCCCGACCGAGCGGGCCTCAGTCGACCGGTACAACCACACCATCGACGGGTACGCCGACTGCTTCCCGCTCACCACCGAGGACATCGCCAGTCATCTGGGCGAGTTCGGATTGCCCGCCACCCTCGGGATGATCGACTCGCACTTCCGGATGCTGGGGACCTGGCGCGAGGCGATCGACACGCTGTACGTCGACCTCCGCACGGGAGTCAGTCCGGAGCCGGGCCCGCACGCGACCTCCATCGAACTGATCACCTTCGAGGGTCACACGCTGACCAGCATGGTCACGCTCACGCGCGAAGCCGTCTGCAAGGCGTTCGTCGGCACCGCCGGCCCTGAGACCGCCGACGACGGCCGCGTAGTCGTCGCCGGCATGTAGCACCGCACACACCGGCCGGGCCCGCGGACATCGGGCCCGGCCACCTGCCGAACTTTACGGGATCCCGTAAAGGCGCAGGTCAGCCAGCTTAACCAATCGGGTAACCACACCAGAGAAGGAGTCCGCCATGTCAGGCGAGACCGTCATCACCGTCGTCGGCAACCTGGTCGATAACCCCGAGCTCCGCTTCACCCCCTCCGGGGCGGCCGTCGCCAAGTTCCGCATCGCCTCCACCCCGCGCGTCTTCAACCGCGAGGCCAACGAGTGGAAGGACGGCGAAAGCCTGTTCCTCACCTGCTCGGTGTGGCGGCAGGCCGCCGAGAACGTCGCCGAATCCCTGCAGCGCGGCATGCGCGTCATCGTCCAAGGCCGGCTCAAGCAGCGCTCCTACGAGGACCGCGAGGGCGTCAAGCGCACGGTCTACGAGCTCGACGTCGACGAGGTCGGCCCGACCCTCGCCCGCGCCACCGCCAAGGTGGTCAAGAACCCGGCGGGCGGCGGCCAGGCCTCTGCGGGGCAGAGCCCCACGCAGGATCCGTGGGCCGGCGCCCGCCCCTCAGCCTCCCGCCCGCAAGGGGGTGGCGGATGGGGTGGCGCACAGCAGCAGGCCACCCCCGCACAGCAGCCCGCAGCCCAGGGTGCCGGCTACTCCGACGAACCGCCCTTCTAGGAGGCCGACATGAGCGACCACGACATTCAGCTGGTCTCCCTCGGCATCGCCGCGGGCATGGACCTGATGCTGCTCATCCAGATGGTGTTCGCCATCCTCGACGACCGCCGCGACCGCAAGACTCTGCGCGCCGCCCAGGCCAAGCTCAAGGCCGCCGAGGAAAGGGCCGCGGCATGACCGCCAGCTGCGGCCTGTGCGAACGCGACCTCGAGGCCGGCTACCTCTGCCCGGGCGACACGCTCGCCCTGGCCGAGCGCCTCGACCGCATGCCAAAGATCTACAGCGCGCTCGCCGGGTTCCTCAGCCCGGCGGGCCGCGCCACCACCGAGTTCGTCACCCGCAGCCACGCGGGCGCCACCCTGCCCGTCGACGAGGCCGTCCTGGACATGAGGTACGGCGGTATCGCCCTCGTCCTGGAGGGCTGGCGGTCCGACGTACAGCGGGTGCGCGGCTGGGGCGAACCCGCCGTCACCGGCAACGTCGAGGAGCGTGTCCTCCGCGCCGCACGCTGGCTCGGGATGGAGCTGTCGTGGATCGCCGACTCCTACCCGGCGGCCGGCGACCTCGCCTCCGAGATACGCGAGTTGGAGGGCGCCGCCCTGTCCATCGTCGGGGCGACACCGGACCGCGGTAAGCGCATCGGCAACTGCGTCGCCGTCGACGCGTCCGGCGTGATCTGCGGCGCCGTCCTGCGCCACCACCACGGCGAGACGCGCCTCGTCTGCCCGTGGTGCACCTGCGTGTACGGGGCCGCCGACTTCCTGATGTTGAAGACGCTCCAACCCGAGGAGGCGTGATGCCTGGACGCATCGTCACCTGCCGCGTCCTGAACCGCTTCGGCCACCAGTGCACCGGCGAGGCAGTCGACCCCGACGCCGAACTCAAGATCTGCGTCCGGCACCTGGCCGAGGCTCAGCGGCTCATCCATGAGGCGTTCCGCAGGACGCGCGCCAACGACGCCAAGACGGCCGAGAGTTGATGCGCTGATACCGCCGCAGACCTATACGAACCCCAAGATTCTGTGGCAAGCTCTAATCTGTACTCACAAAAGAAGACGGCCCAAGGCTGGGACGGCAATCCCAACCAAGGGCCTGACCGAACTCCCTGCCTACACAAGGAGACGGCTGTGGCCGATCTTTTCGCGCGCCCCGACGCGTCCGCAAGTTCTGCGCTGGCCGAGCCCAGCGATCTCGACGTCGCCATCAACGTTGCCCAGCAGCTCCTCGACAGCGACCAGGTCCTCTCGCTCCGCGAGGCGCTGCGCCTCCTGCTCCGCGCCCTCGGCGCCGAACCGGTCGACCCCTCGTTCGCGGCCGAGTTCCCCACCATCGCCGCCCACCTCGCCGCCGAGCGAGGCGAGCGCCGGTGAGCACCGAGCCCCGCACGGTTACCGTGAAGGTCATCGTCACCAAGGCCCTGGAGATCGACGAGCCCGACTGGTGCATCGACCCCCACGACGGCGCCAACCACCGGCAGGACATCACCCACAACGGGCCCGAGACCTACGCCGAGTTCGACACCCCACTCGGCACCATCCGCTACATGCGCGCCTGGATCTCGCACGCCCCCTACGGCGAACTCGCCCCCGAACCCCTGCCCCTCATCGCCGTCGAGATCGGCGGCGACGCCGTATCCGTCGACCCGGCCGGCCTACGCGCCTTCACCGCCACCACCCGCGCCCACCTCGACGCCCTCGACCAGCTCGCCGACGAAGCCGAGCTCATCCGCAACAGGAGCGAGGCATGAACGCCCCGAACACCGTCGGCACCTGGGTCCGTCGAGGCTCACTCACCGCCGGCATCTGCTACACGGCGACCGCCGAGTACGAGCTGGCCCGCCGCCTCGGCGCCGTCATCCCCGTCGCCGTCATGCTGCCCCTGGCCATCGACTTCTACGTGATCGCCGCCCTGCGCTGGTTCCGCGCGTTCGACATCGGCCTGAGCCTCGCCCTCATGGGTGCCGCCCAGGTTGCCGCCCACGCCCTCGAAGCCGGCGTCATCAAGGTCAGCCTCGACATGGTCGCCGTCACCTCCCTGCTCGTCCCCGTCTCCCTGTGGCGGACACACGCGCTCGCCCGGCAGACGCCACGGGACGCCACCCCGCCCGCCACCGTCCCGCCCGTCCCTCAGGCCGAGCCGGTCGTCCTCGAACGCGAGGTGGGTGAATTTCATCCACCTGAGATCCAGGACGCACCCAAGACGCACGAACTCCCGCCCGGGACGGGCCAGGACGACAAGGACGACGAGCCGTCCCCGCCCGTCCTCCTCACCGCCCGAGACGTCGCCGACCGATACGGCGTCGACCCCTCCACCGTCCGCAGCTGGGTCCACAACGGGACGCTCGAAGTCCACGACAAGACGGCCCGAGGACACAACCTCTTCCACCCCGACAAGCTCCCCCAGGAGGCACAGTCATGAAGCTGCTCATCCTCGGCGCCCTGCTCGGACTCCTCCTCCTGTACCCGGCCCTGCTCGCCGTCGCCGTCACCATCGCCGCCGCCATCCTCGCCAAGCCCCTCGTCGTCGCGTTCGGCCTCGGCCTGGTCGCCCGCCCGCACCTGCCCCGACTGCGCAGGTGGGCACGATGAGCGAGCTCACCCCCCTCGACAAGGCCGAGGCCGCGGTGAGAGACGCGACCGCGAACACGGACATCGTCCGGATCGTCGCGGCTGTCCTCGCCACCCAGCAGGCCACCCAGCAGCAGCCCCACCAGTGCGAACACCACACGCCACAGCAGCAGTTCGACGCCAAGAAGTGGTGGACCATCGGCGGCCTCGCCATCGTCGGCGGCTGCGTCGCCTGCGCCCTCGCCCTCGCATTCGCCCTGGCCGCCACCGCCATCGCCACCTGCGCCACCTGCGCCACCGCCTGCCTGATCGTCCTGCGCTCCATGTGGCGCGACTACGCCAAGGGAAAGTGACCATGAACCGCCAACAGCACCTGAAGCTGGCCGACTCCGCCGTGACTCGGGCCGAACGGCTCGCTGGTGACGCCGAGCGCTACGCCGCCCACCCCGACCAGCCGCACAAGGCCGCCCCGCTCGCCACGGCCGGCGCGCTGTGGGCGGACATCGCCCGCGCTCACGCCGCCATCGCCAAGGCCATGCCCGAGACCAACGCCAAGACCACGGAGGACTGACCCATGGCCGACGACCTCAAGTTCAGCGACTTCACCCGCGGCGAGCAGCTGCACCTCGTCGCCCTGCATGCCCGGATGGCGAAGCGTGGCATCGCCGGACCCACGGTCGACCTGAGCGACCTGCAGAAGAAGGTCCGCCGCATCGAGAAGCGGGCGGAGAGCCGCAAGAACAAGAAGTAGCTACGCCCCGGGGACGGCGCCCCATCCGCCAAGACAGCCGCCGTCCCCGGGCGTCCCGTACCCCATCAAGAGGCAGGAAGCCACAGCATGACAATCACCCTCGTCAAGACGCCAGAGGACGCCGAGGACGCCCACTCGAAAGAGGAGTCCTCGACCCGTCCCGAACGACGCCGCGCCCGCTACCTCCGCATCACGAAAGCCGCCCTCGCCGACGAACGCGTCCGCACCACAGGACGCCTCGCCGTCCGCCACGCGTCCTACATCTCAGGCGGCACCAAGGTCGTAGGACGCCGCATCTGGGACGGACGCAGCGCGTCCCGATACGAGCGGATGATCCGCGCCGCCGAAGCCGCCGGCCTCCTCGACGAGGTCAAGGAATGGGAAGCCCGCGGCCACCAGTTCCGCGCCGCCCGCCACCGCAGGCGCATGGACATGCTGCAGTTCGCCCTCAACGCGCCCAAGGCCGTCGCATCGGCGATCGCGACCGGTGGCGGCGTCCTGCTCATGCTCGGCATCCTCCTCGCCTGGGCCAACCACGACGTACACGACGTCCTCACGCCCATCGAAACCGTCGTTGACCTCGTGCGATGGGTCGCGTTCATCGCGGGCATCGTCTGGGACCCGTTCCTGTTCGCCGCCCCGTGGATCGGCCTCGCCGCGGTGTGGGCCGTGGGGCGCAACCGGCACACCGCGCCCCAGTGGGCCCTGCCCGTCAAGGACCGCGACATGGGCGGCCCGATCACCCCGCACATCGTCGTCGTGGCCTTCCGCGACCTCGGTATCGCCGCCCTCCGCAAGGCCATCGAGGACATGGGCGACGTCGGCGCCGCCATGCTGTCGCCCATCAAAATCGCAGGCTGCGGCGTCGAGGTCGACGTCACCCTGCCCTCCGGCGTCTCCACCGAGGAGATCCAGAACAAGCGGCGCAAGCTCGCCGAGAACCTCAACCGGCACGAACACGAGGTGTTCATCAGCATCCCGCCGCAGCCCCGCACCGTCCGTCTGTGGATCGCCGACTCCGGCGCACTCGACGAGCCCATCGGCGCCTCACCGCTCATGCTCGACGAGAACCTGGTCGCCGACTACTACACCGGCACCGCACCGTGGGGGCAGAACCTGCGCGGCGACCTCGTCGACGTCAGCGTCTTCCAGCGGCACATCCTGCTCACCGGCCTGTCCAACCAGGGCAAAACTGCAGCCCTGCGCGCCCTCGCCCTCTGGCTCGCCCTCGACCCCACCGTGGACTTCTACATCGCCGACCTCAAGGGCGTCGGCGACTGGCGCGGCTTCCTCGGCCTCGCGCGGCTGCTCATCCAGGGCCCGACCGATGACCACGTCGCCCAGGCCACCGACATGGTCGAGTGGGGCGTCGACGAGATGCAAAAGCGCATCGCCCTGCTCGAAGCATCCGGATCCACCGAGGGCGTCACCCGCGAGATGGCCCGTACCGACCCGCGCTTCCGGCCGGTCGTCCTAATCGTCGACGAGGCGCAGGTCGCCTACGGCTGTGGAGCCAAAAGCCCTGATGGGCGGCCCTACGGCGGCTCCAAGGCCACGTCCCGCTACTTCCAGGCCGTCAAGAAGATCCACGACCAGGGCCGGGCCGTGAACGTCACGATCTGGGAGGGCACGCAGGACCCGACGGACGAAAACCTGCCCAAGCGGTCCCGCGAGGGCAACCACATCCGTGGCAGCCTCGTGCTCGGCACCGAGTCTCAGGCCAAGATGGCGCTCGGCGAGGCCCCGGTCGAGGCCGGCGCCGCCCCGCACAAGCTGCGCCGCGACCTCGACCGCGGAACCCTGGTCGTCGCGGGCGGCGTCAAGATGGAGCCCGGCCAGGTCTCCGTGACCGTGCGCACGCACTACATCTCCGGAGACGACGCCGTAGTGCTCACCGACCGCGCCAAGGCCCGCCGCCAGGCCGTCGCCACCGTCCACAAGCTCGAAGTCGTCCAGCCCGTCGACCACCTCGCCGACCTGGCGGCCGTCATCGGCGACGAGAAGCGCGTGCGCACCACCGAGGTGCTGCACCGGCTCAAGACCCGCAACCACAACGCCTACGAGCACTGGACCGGCGCCCGCCTCAAGGCGCTGCTCGCCGAGTACGACGAAGAGCCCGGAGTCCTCGACGGCTACCCCGTGGTCAAGTGGGAGAGCGTTCAGCGGGCCCTCGAACGCCGCGACGAGGAGATCGCAGAGGCTCAGTGACCTTCCAGTGGACAGTGACTTCCCACTATCGGAGTCACTGAACAGCCCCACTGGCCGTCACCAGCGCAAACACCGATTCAGTGACCCAGTGAGGCCGCTTCCAGGGACCCTCAAGTGCCCCCGGAAACGGCCTCTCTGGCGTCCGCCATAGCCTCACTCACTGCCGCATCATGGGGGCATGGAGTCGCAGAACATCCGGCCCGGCCACCTCACCGCCCACCAGACCGCCCAGCAGCTCGGCATCACCCTCGGAGGAGTCCGCCTCCTCGTCCACCGCGGCCAGCTGCAGCGCTCAGGCGGCACATCACGGCAACCCTGGTACGCCGTCCCAGACGTCGCCGCACTCGCCGCCAAACGGGCCACACGCAAGGCTGCTTGACCGCAGGTCAGACAGCGTGTAACGATCTCGGTGAACAGCTGTGCCCTCAACCGGCACCACAGACCTGGGCGGCAAAGCTCCACGGAACGCATCCGTGACACTCGGCAGTGACGGCCGCCGTCCACCACACACGCACGACGAAGCCCCGGCCACATCCCCCCGGCCGGGGCTTCGCCGTGTCCAGGGGGTGACCATGGCCAGCAACCCGCGCAACGGCCGCCCCTACCGCCGCCTCTGCGCCTGGCTCCGGGCCCAACACCTGCCCTGCTGGTGGTGCGGCCACAACATCGGCTACGAGCTCAGTGCCAAGCACCCGCTGTCCTTCACCCTCGACCACGAGACGCCACTCTCCCGAGGCGGAGATCTCCTCGACCCCGCCAACGCCCGCGCCGCACACCGCCGCTGTAATTCGCAGCGCGGGAACAGAACGGCGCCACGGCGGCCGCGGCAGCGAGCCTCGCGGAACTGGTGACACGCCGTGCTCATCGTCGTCACCGGGCCGCCGGCCGCAGGCAAGTCGTCGTGGATCCAGTCCCACGCAACAGCACGTGACATCGTCATCGACCTCGACCTCATCACCCGCGCCCTCGCCGGGCCCGGCGCCCCCACCTGGAACCAGGACCCACTGCAACTACGCGTCGCACACCGCGCCCGCTACGCAGCCATGGACGAAGCCTTCACACTCCGCGACAAGACCGACGTCTACCTGATCCACACCATGCCCAGCGCCAAGGCGCGCGCGAAGTACAAGCGCCTCGACGCACGGATCGTGGTCGTCGACCCCGGCCGGGACATCGTCATGCAGCGCGTCGAAGCCATGCGCGACCCGGACATGAAGCGGGTCGTCACCCGCTGGTACAACAGCCGGCCCAAGGCGTCACCCGGAGCGATGCCGCAGACATCACGGGCCTGGTGAACATGATCAGCCGGACCGGCCGTCCCCATTTTTGGTGGCCTTCCCGGGCGACCCAAACGCCCTTGTCGCCCGATTTTTTGCGCGGCCATTTTCACTTCCTGATCCGCCGAAGCGAACGCCAGCGATTTAGCGGCCGTCACCCTGCGTGATGTGACGCTGTGTCACGACGGGGGTGATCATGGGGCTCGTCACCGACCGGATCGCAGAAGAGATCGCCGGTCTTCGCGTCGACGAAATAGCGCCTGGCCTGGCCCAAGTCGCCATCAGCCTCGCCGAGTCGATCGACGAGAAGGGCGGCGCGACCGCCAAGGCGAATGCCGCCCGCGAGCTACGCGCCGTGATGAACGACCTGCGGAGGCTGGCCCCCGTCGAGACGAAGGGGGACTCGGTCGATGACATTGCTGAGCAGCGAGCGAAGCGCCGTGCGGCTGCCCGCGAGCAGGCCGCCGGAGGCTGACGGCCGCGTGTACGGCTGGCAGGAACCTCCGATCCAGATCGCGCCCCCGGCCGTGTCCACTGCGGGCCAGGAGGCGATCGACCTGGCGGCCCGGGCCGGGCTGCAGCTGGACCCGTGGCAGCAGCACGTGCTGCGCGTCGGGATGGGCGAGAAGCCGGATGGCAGCTGGGCGGCGTTCGAGGTCGCGTTCAACGTGCCGAGGCAAAACGGCAAGGGCGGGATCATCGAGGCCCGTGAGTTGTGGGGGCTGTTCATCGGCGGCGAGGAACTGATCCTCCACTCGGCGCACGAGTTCAAGACGGCGAAGAACGCGTTCAAGCGCATCGAGCGCCTCATCCGACAGACCCCTGACCTGCACAAACGCGTGAAGACGTACCGGCAGACGGTCGGCGAGGAAGGCATCGAGCTCTACACCGGGCAGCTGCTGCGGTTCATCGCCCGATCCAAGGGCTCGGGTCGTGGCTTCACCGGGCACTGCAATGTGATGGACGAGGACATGATCCTCGGCGACAACGAGATGGACGCGCTGCTGCCGACGATGGCGGCCGTCGAGGACCCGCAGATTTGGTACGCGGGCAGCGCGGGCATCGGCGCTCCGTCCGTACAGCTGGGGCGTCTGCGCCGTCGAGCGCTGGCCGCGATCGAGCTGGGCGAGCCGGATCCGTCGTTGGCGTACATGGAGTGGTCGGCCGAGCCGCACGTCGACGAGTGCCCGGCCGACTGCACGGCGCACGACGATCCCGACTCCGACGAGGCGGTGCTGAAGTCCAATCCGGGCGTCGGCTATCGGCTGACGCTGGAGAAGGTGGCCAGAGAGCGGGCGACCCTCAGTACCGCCGGGTACGCGAGAGAGAGGCTCGGCGTGGGCGACTACCCGTCCGACACCGCGGACACCTGGCAGGTCATCGGCGAGGACGCGTGGCGGGCCCTGGCGGCCGCTGAGAGCTCCCCGTCGGACCCGGTGGCGTTCGCCATCGACATGACCCCGGAGCGCAGCCACGCGGCGATCGCGGTGGCGGGTGAGTGGCGCGGCGGCACGCACGTCGAGGTGGTCGACCACCGTCCGGGTACGGGCTGGATCCTCGACCGGGCCGCGGAGTTGCACGAGAAGTGGAAGCCGCGGTGCTGGGTCGTCGACGCCGGCGGCCCGGCCGGATCGCTCATCGCCGACCTGCAAGAACGCCTCGACATCGAGGTGGTGCAGCCGAAGGCCCGGGAAGTCGCCGCGGCCTGCGGCCAGTTCTACGACGCGGTGACCGAGCAGTCCCTGTCCCACCTCGACCAGGCGCCGCTCGCCTCGGCGCTGGCGGGCGCGCAGAAGCGCCCGCTGGGCGATGCGTGGGCATGGGCGCGGCGGATCGTCTCGGTGGACATCAGCCCGCTGGTGGCGGGGACGCTCGCGAAGTGGGGCCTCGGGGTCGAGGTCGAGGACGACGTCGATCCGCTCGACAACATCCTGTGAGGGAGGGCCCCATGACCAGGGCAAACGTGGCGGGCGCCCTGGCGTCGGCGGCCGGCTGGGCGGCGCGGCGGCTGCCCGGCCTGGCCGGGGCCGGGCTGATCTCCTGGGCGGCCTGCATGGTCTACCTGCCCGCGGGCCTGGCGTTCGCCGGCGCGTTCTGCCTGATGGCGGATTGGAGGTCGGCACGGTGAGCCTGTTCTTCGGCCGGCGCGAGCAGCGCTCGGTGTTCCCTGAGCCGCCCATTCCCCGGCCGTCCTCGGCCTGGACGTACAACAAGGTGAACCTGGCGCAGGCCGAGACGAGCCTGCAGAAGGTGGCCATCTGGTCGGCGGTCGACCTGATCGCGTCCCTGGGCTCGGTGCTGCCCGTCGACGTCTACGAGGGCACGGGCACTTTGCAGCGGGAGGTGCCGAAGCCGAAGATCCTCGAAGACCCGTCCGGCGAGGGCTACGGCCTGGCGGACTGGACGTACCAGTACCTGATGTCGATCCTGCTGCGCGGCAACACCAATGGCCGGGTCGCCGACCGTGACCGGCTCGGCAACCCCACACAGATCGTGCTGTTCCATCCCGACGAGGTGCAGGGCTGGCGGGACCTGAAGTCCGGTCTGCCGCAGTGGCGCGTGTACGGCGAGACGGTGCCGAACGAGGAGATGTGGCACCAGCGGGCCTACACGGTGCCCGGCCGGCTGATGGGGCTGTCCCCGATCGCCCACCACGCCACCACGATCGGGCAGGGCATCGCGGCCGCACGGTTCGGGCAGCAGTGGTTCGAGGACGGCGCGCATCCCTCCGGGATCCTCTCCAACGAGCAGGCCCTGAAGCCGGAGCAGGCGCGCACCGCGAAGGAGCGGTTCATGGCCGCGCTGCGCGGCACCCGTGAGCCGGTCGTGCTGGGGCAGGGCTGGAAGTTCCAGGCCATCCAGGTCAACCCGGAAGAGTCGCAGTTCCTGGAGACCCAGAAGTACACCGCCGCCGAGTGCGCCCGGATCTACGGCCCGGGCATGCCGGAAATCCTGGGCTACGAGACGGGCGGGTCGATGACCTACGCCAACGTCGAGCAGCAGGGCCTGAACCTGCTGACCTACGCCCTGGATCGGTGGCTGGTCCGCACGGAGACCATGTTCACGGCGCTGCTGCCCCCCGGCCAGTTCGTGAAGATCAACCGTGCTGCGCTGACCCGCACCGACCTGCTGACCCGCTACAAGGCGCACGCGCTGTCGCTGCAGAACAAGTGGGCGGTGCCCAACGAAGTCCGTCAGGTCGAGGACATGCCGCCCACCTCGTGGGGCGACGAGCCGGTGGCCGAGTCCGCCCCGAAGGTGAAGATCGGTGACTGAAGGAGGGACGCTGTGAGCGTCAAGAGCGACCGGGCCAAGCGGTCCGGGACCGAGCGGCGCGCGTTCCCCGTGCAGCTCGAGGTGCGCGCCAAGGCGGGCGCGAGCAATGTGTCGACGATCCAGGGCTACGCCTCGGTCACCGAGGAGCCCTTCGAGATGTGGGACTGGCTCGGCCCGTACTCCGAGGTCGTCCGCACGGGCGCCTTCGGCAAGACCCTCGCCGAGAACCCGCAGGTGCAGCTGCTGCTCAACCATGGCGGGCTGGCGATGGCGTACACGAAGGCCGGCAGCCTGCGCCTGTCCGAGGACGCCACGGGCCTGCACATGGAGGCCGACGTCTCCACGCAGCGCTCCGACGTGGGCGACATGCTGGCCGCGCTCGACGAGGGCAGCGTGGACGAGATGTCGTTCGCGTTCCGGGTGACCCGCCAGCAGTGGTCGCCGGACTACGACCAGCGCGACATTCTCGAGGTCGACCTGCACCGCGGCGATGTGTCCGTCGTCAACTTCGGTGCGAACCCCGCAACTTCGGTCGGCGCGGTGCGCGCGGCCGACTTCGACCGCCTCGACGAGGCGGACGCACGGGCGCTGTACGAGCGCCTGCAGCGCCGGTTTAAGCCCGCTGAGGCGGAGCCGCGGACGCTGTCGCTGTTCCAGGCTCAGGCCACTGTTCTCGGCCTGTAGCCGCCCCTGACGCCTGCACCACCTGACGCGCCGGAGCCCACGCCGGAGCGGTCCTCGGCATGCCCGCAGGACCGCCACCACCTGGGCCACCACCCGAACGGCACGCGGGCGCGACCCACACCCATCACCATCGAAGGGAGCGAGCCATGCTCGCCTACCTGCGCAAGCAGATGCAGAGCGCGCTCGAAGCCCGGGCCGCGCTGAAGACCGAGATCGACGGCATCGTCAAGGCCGCCGAGGACGCGGGCCGCGAGAAGCTGTCCGCCGACGAGCAGACCGCGTTCGACGCCAAGCGTGCAGAGATCCGCGCGAAGGACGGCGAGATCGAGGAGCTCGACGGCAAGATCAAGGAGCTGGAGGAGGACGAGCAGCGCGAGCAGCGCGCGGCCGCGATCCACGCCCGGCACGGCCAGGGCGGCGAGCGCCGCGAGCGCGTCACCGTCACCTCGGAGCCGGAGACCTACCGCAAGGGCGGCCGGACGTCCTACTTCCGCGACCTGTTCCGGGCGCAGATGAAGGGCGACTCGGCGGCCATCGAGCGCCTGGGCCGCAACGACCGTGAGGTGGCCGACCGTCTGGAGCGGATCGCCCGCGGCGCCGAGCAGGCGCTGGAAGGCCTGGAGGCCCGCGCCCTGACGACCACGGACGGCGCGGGCGGCGAGTTCGTCCCGCCGCTGTGGATGATCAACGACTATGTGGCCCTCGCGCGTGGTGGCCGCGTCGTCGCCGACCAGGTCCGGCCGATGGCGCTGCCCCCGGGCACCGACTCCATCAGCCTGCCGCGTGTCGCCACCGGCACGGCCACGGCGGAGCAGGCCACGCAGAACACGGCGGTGCAGAACACGGACGCGACCACCAACTCGGTGACCGCGGCCGTGGCGACCATCGCCGGTCAGCAGGTCGTGGCGCAGCAGCTGCTCGACCAGTCCCCGATCAACATGGACCAGATCCTGCTCGCGGACCTGGCGGCGGACTACGCGGTCAAGGCCGACACGTTCGTCATCAACAACAACGCCGCGAACAAGCTGGGCCTGCTCAACGTGTCCGGCCTCAACGCCATCACGTACACCGACGCGACACCGACGGTCGCCGAGCTGTACCCCAAGGGCGCCGACGCGGTGCAGCAGATCCACACCGGCCGCTTCCTGCCCGGCGACAAGCACTTCATGCACCCGCGCCGCTGGGCGTGGATGACGGCGGCCGTCGACACCGCCGGCCGCCCGCTGGTGGTGCCTGCGGCGAACATGCCGCAGAACGCGCTCGCCTCGTTCGACGCGGTCAACTCGGAGGGCTTCGTCGGGACCTGGCACGGCCTGCCGGTCTACCTCGACCCGAACATCCCCATCAACCTCGGGGCGGGCACCAACGAGGACCGCATCATCACGCTGCGCTCCACCGACGTGATCTTCTTCGAGGGCACGCCGCAGGCCGAGGCGTTCCGCGAGACGAAGGCCGACCAGCTGTCGGTGCTGCTGCGGTTCTACAACTACGCGGCCCTGCACGCCTCCCGCTACCCGAAGGCGATCTCGATCATCGCCGGTACCGGCCTGATCACCCCGACGTTCTGAGCCGATCCGGGCCCGGGTGGCGTGATGCTGCCCGGGCCCGGTCTGCAGGGAGGCAGACATGCCCGAGCAAGAGAAGGCGACCAACGTGCGGACCGGCGAGGAAACCGTCACCGAGGTGCCGACCGCGGACGAGGCCTACGTCGCGTCGCTGCTGCGCGAACGCGAGGGCTACGCCCGCCACAGTCGCGCCGACCGGGTGGCGGACGTGGACGCCGAGCTGAAGCGGCTGGGCGTCTCCGTGGCCGGCGGCAAGGAGACGGCCGTCGAGTCCAAGCCCCGCCGTACCGCCACCCGCTCCAAGTAGGGGGGGAACGGTGCCGGGGTTCGGGATGCTGCAGGACACCTTCGACGACGGCGTCCGGGACCCGGTGCTGTGGTCGGCCTCCTACGGCGATGTCGTCGAGGTGGGCGGCCGGGCGCGGGTGCCGTGCACGACGGACTACTCCGCCTACGGGTCGGCCCTGGTGTACAGCCTGGCCGGAGCGCAGGTGGCGTGCCGCGTGTACCCGCCCGCCGCGGGCGGCGCCCTCGTGGAGGCGCTGGCCGAGGTCCTCGTGCTGTCCGGCACCGGGGGCACCGACGCCGGGTTCAGCCTGAACGTGGTCACCGGTCTGCTGAAGCTGATCAGTCGTGTCGGCTACGGCGACGTCGGCGAGGTGGCCCTCGCCTACTCGCCGACGGATCACGCCTGGGTGCGGCTGCGGGAGGCCGCCGGGTCCCTGTACTGGGAGACCAGCCCGGACGGCGTCACATGGACAGTCCGGCGCACCGCGGCGTCCCCGACCTGGGTGAGCAACGCGAACCTGAGCGTCGTCCTGGCCGGGCACCGCGACAGCGGCACCGGCGACTACTCGCAGTTCGACAACTTCAACATCGTCCGGTCCGGTGGGCTGCGTTCGCTCCAGCGCAGTCTTGCCGGGCCGGGCCCCTACCCGCGGACCACGTCGACGGTGAAGGGGGCATGAGGTGAGCTACGACCTGGGCGCGGTCGTCCCGCTGGGCGCCACGGTGCGGGACGCCTCGGGGGCGCTGGCCAACGCCGGGAACATGGCACTGACCGTCACGCTGCCCGACCAGACCACGTTGTCCGTGCCAACGGTGGCGCCGACGTCGACGGGCACCTACGCCTACGACTACCCGAGCGTGCAGGCCGGGCGGCACACGGTGCGCTGGGTGGCGACCGGCGTCAACGCCGGCGCCTACGTGGACGTGTTCGACGTGCGCGAGGCCGCTCCGCCGATGCTGTTCTCCCTCGCCTCGGCCAAGGCGAAGCTCGACATCCCGGCGACGAGCACGGGCGACGACGAGGAACTGCGGGAGTTCATCGAGGCGACCACGGCGGCCGTGGAGTTCTTCGTCGGCCCGGTCGCCCGCCGCACCGTGCAGCAGGTCGTCCAGGGCGACCGTGAGGCGTGGCTGCTGCACACGACGCCCGTGCTCGCGGTTACCGCGATTACGCCGCTGCAGTCCTGGCAGCAGGCCATCGACGTCAGCGTGCTGGACGTCGATGGCCGCACCGGGATCCTGCGCCGCACGGACTGGCTGTGGTTCTTCTCCGGCGACTACCGGGTGACGTACACCGCCGGCCGGGCCATCGTCCCGCCGAACGTGTCGCTGGCGGCGAAGCTGATCCTGCAGCATCTGTGGCGCACCAATTTCGGGGCGGCGCGCGGGCCTTCGGTCAGCGACGACTTCCTGGCGACGGAGCAGGTGCCCGGTTTCGGCTATGCGATCCCGAACCGTGCGCTGCAGCTGCTGCAGGGCGACCGGCAGTTGGAGGGCTTCGCATGATGACCTCCCGCGTCCCGGCCGCCGTCGACGCGCTGCTGGCAATCCTGCGGGCCGCCCCGGCGCTCGCCGAGGTCGACGTCATCGACGGCCCGGCCGCCATCAACTACACCCGGCTGCAACGCCTGTACGTCGGCTGGCAACCGACCGCCGACGGAGCCGTCTCCCTCGAGCAGGCCTTCAACTCGGCGGGCGCACGCACCCGGGACGAGGCGTTCGCGATCCACTGCTACGCCGAGGCGCGCGCCGGCGACAAGGACATGCAGGCCCGCCGCACCGAGGCGTTCGCGCTCGTCGGCGAGGTCGAGACGGCGCTGCGCGCCACGAACACCGCACCCACCGCGCCGACCCTGAACGGCACGGTGCTGTGGGCTCACCTGACCGCGGGTGATCTGACCGAAGTGCAGGCGGATGGCAGCCTCGCGGGGCTCGCCTTCACGGTGACCTGCCAGGCCCGTATCTGACCAATCCAGCAAGGGAGTTGTGCCATGGCGCGTGTGCGCTACCTGGGGCCGGAGCCGGTGACCGTGCCCGAACTCGGTGACCGCGAGGTCCACCCGGACGAGGTCGTCGAGGTGCCCGACGAGCGCTTCGACGGCTACGTCTGCCAGACCTCGAACTGGGAGGCCGTCGAGGAGCCCGGTGCGAAGAAGAAGACCGCGGCCAAGTCGGCGCCGCAGAAGCAGGAGGGCTGATCCATGGCGATCGGATCCGGGCTCGGCGCCCAGCTCGGCATCGTTGCCGAGTCGACCTACGGCACCTTCGTGGCGCCCACGCGCTTCATCGAGTTCACGAAGGAAAGCCTCGCTCTGAAGAAGACGACGGCGCAATCCGCGGGTATCGCGGCCGGCCGCCTGCTGCCGCTGTCGGCGCGGCGCGTGCTGACCCGCAGGGAAGTCCAGGGCAGCATCGACCTGGAGGTCACCAACAAGTCGATGGGTCTGCTGCTGCAGGCGCTGATGGGGACGACGGTCACCCCGGTGCAGCAGGGTGCGACGACCGCCTATCTGCAGACCCACACGCTCGCCTCGATCGCGGGCAAGAGCCTGACGATCCAGAAGGGCGTGCCGCTCACGACGGGCACCGTGACGGACAAGTCGTTTCTGGGCTGCAAGGTCACCTCGGGTGAGTTCTCGTGCGAGGTGGGCGGCATGCTCATGGGCACGTTCGAGATCGACGGCAAGGACTGCGACGAGGCCCAGACGCTGGCGACGGCCTCGTACCCGTCGATGTCGCCATTCCACTTCGGGCAGATGGCGGTCAAAACCGGCACCTTCGGCGCGGAGACCGCGCTCGACGGCATCCGCAAGATGTCCTGCAAGATCGAACGCCCGCAGGATGTCGAAAGGTTCTACGCCGGGCAGGCCGGCCTGAAGAAGGAGCCGATCGAGAACGACCAGGTGAAGATCTCCGGGACGATCGAGACGGACTACGTCGCCACGACCCTGGACGACCTGCACACCAGCGACGGCGCGACCTCGCTGGTGTGGGAGTTCGTCGGCCCGATCATCGCCTCCACCTTCGCGGAGACGTTCCGCGTCACCCTGCCCGCGATCCGCCTGGACGAGGGGCCGCCGGTCGTCGACGGCTTCGGCGTCGTCAAGCCCACCTTCAACTACGTGGGCCTGTACGACGGCACGAACCAGCCGAAGATCGAGTACATGTCGGTCGACACGGTCGTGTGAGCGGGCCATGACCCGTGATGTGCGGATCCTCAACACCGGCAGCCTGCTGGAACTGCAGCGCAGGCTGCGGGCTGCCGGTGGCGAGAACATCCGCTCAAGCATGCAGCGCCGTATCCGGCGCGCCGCCGAGCCGCTGCGCGACGACCTGCAGGACACGATGCGCGGCCTGGACATCCGCAGCCAGGGCCGCAGCGGCAGGCCGGGCGGACCCTCGCCGAACACCCGCCCGCTGCGGTCGACGATCGCCGACGCGATCCGCATCTCGGTGCGCACCGGCTCCAACCCCGGCGCCACCGTGTGGATCGACAAGGGGCGCATGCCGCCCGACATGAAGAACATCCCCGCCCAGCTCAACAGCGGACGCCTGCGCCACCCCGTGTTCGGCAACCGCCGTCGCTGGGCCAACCAGTACGCATCGCCTCCGTGGTGGGACACGACCGTCCGCCACCACACCCCCCGTATGGAGCGAGAGGTGGCCCGCGTCCTCGACGACGTCCGGCGCCGCCTCGAATGAGGAGCACCCGTGATCATCACCTACAGCCCTGAGGGCGCCGAGCCGCAGCACCTGGACGCGGGCCGGATGCGCGCCTCCGAGATCCAGATCATCGAGCGGACCGTCGACGGCCACTGGGACGCGATCAGGGAGGCGATGGCCGAGGGCGAGATCAACGCCCTGCGCGTCGTCGCCTGGGCCGTCAAAAAGCGGGCCGAACCCACCCTGCGGTTCGCCGACTTCGACCCGTGGGAGGGCGAGCTGCGCGTGCGCCTGGACGCACGCGAGGTCGGCCTGTGGGCGGCGCGAATCTTCGAGAAGTACCGCTCCAACCCGGACGATCTCGCCGAGGCGTTCGACGAACTGCGCGACTCCGCCTTCGACCGCGCGGACGCCGAGAAGGCCATCGCCGACGTGACGGCCCCAAAAGACCCGGCCCCAGCCGAGGAGCCGGAGCCGATGTCGGTGGACGGTTCAGCGACCGCGTAGAGAGCTACCTGCCGCTGTTCGCGTTCTACCTGCACCTCACCCCGGCGGACGTCGACGACCTCACCGAGGACCGCTTCGAACTGCTCGCCACCTGGATCGACAGCCACCAGGCCCAGCTACGGGCCCAAGCCTCGGGGGGTGAGGGATGACTCAGCGGCTGCGGTTCATCCTCGACGGCGACGACAACCTCACCCGCGTCCTCAACCACGCCGGGGACAGCAGCGCCCGCCTGCACCGCCGCCTCAACGACGACATGGACGGCAACAGCCGGGCCGTGCGCGGGTTCACCCAGGACGCGGACGGCCGCTTCCGTGACCTGCGCGGCCGGTTCCTGTCGGTGGCCGACGCCCAGCGGATGATGGCCGGCGGCATGCCCGACCTGACCCGCCGCCTGGGTGACGTGAGCGGGGCGGCCGGGTCGGCGGGCGAGGCGGGCATCGGCCTGATGGGCGCGCTCAAGGGCGTCGCCGTCGTGGCTGGCATGTCGCTGCTGCCCGCGCTCGGCGCCCTGGTGCCGATGGCGGCCGGCGCCGGGCTGGCCCTGGGCACCCTGAAGCTGGGGTTCGCCGGGGTCGGCGACGCGATGGCCGTGGCCGGTGACAAGAAGAAGTTCGCCGAGCAGCTGAAGAAGATGTCGCCGGAAGCCCGCGACTTCACCAAGTCGCTGGTCTCGCTGAAGAAGGAGTTCGGCGGGATCGGCAAGGAGATCCAGAAGGCGATGCTGCCCGGCTTCACCAAGGCCGTGCAGGCAGCCGGGCCCGTGGTGAAGATCCTCGGCAAATCGATGACGGAGATGGGCGACGCGTTCGGCGATGCGGCCGAGGGCGTGGGCCGCCTGCTGAAGGACTCCGGCTTCCAGGACGCGCTGCAGGCCAACCTGAAGCTGGGCATCGGATTCATCAAGGACATGACGTCCGCGATGGGCCCGTTCGTGCGGAGCCTGCTGGACTTCGGCGCCGCGTCCGGCCCGACCCTGAAGGCGTTCTCGGACGGCATCGGCGGCCTGTTGACCAAGGGTCTGCCCGGCATGTTCCAGGGGCTGCAGCAGGGCATCCCCGGCGCGGCGAAGATGCTCGACGGCCTGTTCTCCGCGGTCAACAACATCCTGCCTGCGCTGGGCCGTCTGTCGGGCGAGATGGGCAAGACCCTCGGCCCGGTGTTCGGCGAGACGTTCCGGCTGCTGGGCGGCATGGCGTCTGGTGCGATGGATGCGCTGGCGGGCGAACTGAAGGTCCTGAGCCCGCTGTTCCGGGACCTGACGTTCGGCCTGAAGTCCGTGCGCGACCTGGCGAAGATTGTCGGGCCGACGCTGGCGGACACCGGCAACGCGATCCTCGGCGCGTTCCTGCCGATGGGCTCGTCCGTCGAAAAGGCCGTCGGCCCGCTGCAGCGCCTGAACCAGGCGATCAACAACAACAAGGGCGCCATCCTGGAGGGCACCCGGATCTTCGGCGACGCCATGATCGGCTTCGTGAGTGCCAGCCTGCAGGCCACCCCGAAGATCATCCACGCGTTCATGCTGATGTCCGGCGGGATCCTCACCGCCATGTCGGGCATCGTCCACGGGGCGGCGACCGCCTTCGGGTGGGTGCCCGGCATCGGCAGCAAACTCAAGTCCGCGGACCGGGCGTTCTCCGGCTTCAAGGACAACTACATCACCGGTCTGAGCAAGGCCGAGACTGCGGCCAGCAAGTTCGCGGCGGCGACCCTGCCGAAGCTGAACGCGGGCAAGCTGAAGATGGACATCAGCAACTGGCAGCAGCAGATCGAAGCGGCCAAGGCCAAGATGAAGACGGTCCCCCCGTCGAAGCAGGCCGCCCTCAAGGCCACGATCAAAGACCTGCAGGACAAGGTCGCTACGGCCAAGCAGAACCTCGCGGACCTCAAGGGCAAGTCCGTCGGCCTGACGGCGAAGGACCTGATCAGCCCGAAGGCGCGGGCCGCCTACCTCGCCGTCCAGGCCCTGCACAGCAAGACGATCACCCTGACCACCGAGCACCGCAACGTGTACACCGGCAAGGGCGGCCGCGGCGCCAACGCCTACGCCTCCGGCGGCAACCCGATGGCGGGCGAGCTCGCCATGGTCGGCGAGCAGGGACCCGAGTTGGTGGTGTTCGGGCAGGCCGCAAAAGTCTTCGACGCGAAGACCACGAAGTCGATCCTCGGCGGCCCGGTCGGCGCCGGCCGCGCGGCCGGGCAGGGCCTGGCCCTGGGGCTCGGCGCGACGGGCGGTGTGTACTCGGCGGCCCGGGCGATGGCGGCCGCGGTCACCGCCGGTGTCCGTGACGAGCTGGAGATTGCGTCGCCGTCGAAGAAGATGAAGGCGCTCGCCAAGGACATCGGCAAGGGCCTGATCGTGGGGCTGACCGGCACCCGCGACAAGATCAAGGCGACGGCGAAGGACCTGGCGAACGACATCAAGACGGCGTTCTCCGGCAAGAAGGAATCGTCGCTGCTGAAGATGGTCGACAAGCAGACGAAGAAGCTGCTCGACCTGGCGGACAAGCGCGACAAGATCGCAGCGAAGATCGCCGAGGCGAAGTCCTACGCGTCCGACGTCACCAAGAACGCCCGCAGCCAGGCGGGTCTGTCCAACCTGGGCATGTCGCCGGAGGAGGTCACCGCCGGGGGCATCAAGGCGGGCCTCGCGAGCAAGCTGGCGCAGATCAAGCAGTTCTCCAAGTACATCTCGATGCTCGCCAAGCGCGGCCTGAACAAGGGCCTGCTGCGGCAGATCCTCGACATGGGCCCCATCGACGGCTACGCCTACGCCTCCGCCCTCGTCGGCGCGGACAAGGCAACCTTCTCGGCGATCAACAAGACGCAGGCGTCGATCGACAAGGAGTCGAAGAAGCTCGGCAACAAGGGCGCCGACATCCTCTACGACTCCGGCAAGAACGCTGGCAAGGGGTTCCTCGCGGGGCTGCAGGGCCAGAAGAAACACATCGAGAAGCTGATGATGGACATCGCCAAGGGCATGCAGAAGAGCCTGAGGAAGGCTCTCGGAATCAGCTCGCCCGCGAAGAAGATGATCCCCGACGGCATCAACACCATGAAGGGCGTTGCTGTCGGCATCCTCCGGGGCTTGCCCCACATCGACGACGCCATGGCGGCCGCCGCCGGACGGATGACCGGGGTGCGCCCGGTGCGCGGCCGGCCCGCGGTCGCAGCCGCGGGCGGCGGGGCGATGAACGTGAACATCACCGTGGCCGACGCGCGCGACCCGATCGCCGTGGCGAAGGAGATCCGCCGCGAACTCCTGGAGCTCAAGCGCGTGTTCGGTCTCAACGTCGAACTGAAGGTGGGTTGAGCTCGTGCCGCTGCTGGTGGAAGCGGGTTGGGGCGGCCTGGTGCAGGCACCCAGCACCATCACCTGGACCGACATCACCCAGTCCGTCGACTGCGATGTGACGGGCGTGACCATCACCCGGGGCGCCTCCGACGAGCTGTCGGAGACGCAGCCCGGCACCGCCGTCCTGCGCCTGGACAACCAGGACGGCTGGTTCACCCCGGGCAACTCCGCCTCGCCGTACTACCCGTATGTGCGGCGCAACGCCCCGATCCGGATCTCGGCCGCGGTCATCCCGTCCAAGTCCGGATCGTCGCCCTACCCGATCGAGCAGCTCGGCGACGACTTCGACGCCACCAGCGTCAACACCACCCGGTGGCCCACCGTGTACGGGGGCGCCTCCCAGGTCGGCGGGCGGGCGCGCATCCCGTGCGTGCCCTCGGCGTTCGCCGGGTTCCTGTCCGTGCGGGAGTGGAAGCTGACCGGCTCCAAGGCGGTCGCGAAGCTGTGCAAGGTGCCGGCCGCGAACGGGTCGAGCACGGGCGCCGCCTCCATGTGGGTCAACTCGGCGACCGCCGGCACCCGGATCGGCTTCACCTACAACCCGGCCACCGGCGTGCTGTTCTGCGACAACCACGTCTCCTTCGGCGACGCCTCGCACACCGCGCTCACCTACAGCCCGATCGATCACGCCTGGCTGCGGGTGCGCGAGTCGGGCGGCACCGTGTACTGGGAGACGTCCAGCAACGGCTACGGCTGGACGGTGCGCCGCTCCCTGGCCACCCCGGCCTGGGTGGGCACCGACACGGCGACGTTCGAGTTCACCGGAACCCGCACCGGCGGCACCACCGACTACATCGAATGGGACCTGCTCGGCGCGTCCGTGCGGCCCCGCTTCTGGGGCATGGTCAACGAGTTCCCCGTCGACTGGGAAGGCCTGAGCTCGCACGTCACGATCTCGTGCACGGACCTGTTCAAACGCCTCAACCGGCTGCCCGCCCTGCGCTCCATGCTCGCCGAGGAGATCCTCAGCCAGGACATCGCCGGAGTCACCGACCTGGTCGCCGCCTACTTCCCGCTCACCGAGGCGTCCGGATCGACGTCGGCCGGCGACATCTCCGGCGGCGGCTGCACCTCCCTCGCGCTCACCCAGGTCGGCACCGGCGGCAGCCTCGACTTCGGCAGCGACGGACTCGCCGACACCGGCGACACCTCCGTCACCTTCACCCCGGCCAGCTCCACCCAGGGCAAGTACCTGACCGCCGACCTCGGCGCCGCGTTCCAGGCCAACTCCGTCCCCGGCTCGTACCAGCAGGTCGAGTTCTGGATCAAGACGACGGTGACGAGCCGGGCGATCCTCGGCCTGTACGAGCCGAGCCTCGACCACCAGCTGGTGTTCTCCCTCGACGGCTCCGGCAACTTCCAGGCCGAGTACACCGACAGCGGCGGCACCCTCACCGTGTGGACCTCCACGCACGTCATCAACGACGGCAACTGGCACCACATCGTCCACGACGGCACGTCCCCCGCCTCGCTGTACATCGACGGCGTATTCGCGGGCGGCAGCGCGTTCCTCCCCGCCATGACCGGGCTGCGCAACCTGCACGTCGGCGGCTACCGCGGCGGCCGCCTCTTCAACGGCCAGCTCGCCCACGTCGCCGTCACCTTCACCAACAGCCCCGCCGGTGACGTCATCGCCGCCGACCACTACGAGGCCGCCACCACCGGCTTCGCCGGGGAGGCCGCCGACGTCCGGATCGAGCGGCTGGCCCGGTACGCGGGCCTGTCCAGCGTGACGCTGTGGGGATCCACCTTCGACCCGATCGCCTCCCAGGGGGCGGCCGGATCCACGGTCGTCACCCGCATGCGGGAGGTCGAAGCCACCGAGTCCGCCCGGCTGTTCGCCGAGCGCGACTGGTACGGGCTCGCCTTCCAGTCCCGGGACATCCGCTACAACCCCGACCCCAGCAGCGAGGTCTTCACGATCGACTACGCCGACCTGGAGACCCGCAACGTCGAACTCTCCGACGACGACCAGAAGATGGTCAACGACGTCGAGGCCTCCCGCCCGGGCGGCGCCACGCAGCGGGTCACCGCGCCCGCCTCTGTCCTCGCGTTCGGCTCGTACCCCGACCAGCTCGACATCCTCAAGACGTCCGACAACAGCGTCCTGGACGCCGCCTACTGGCTGGTCTCCCGGTACGCCAACCCGGGCCCCGAGTTGCGCGAGGTACCCATCCAGGCGTTCACGATGTCCAGCTACCTGGACATCCTCGACGCCGAGATCTCCTCCTACTTCAGCGTCTACAACCTGCCCAGCCAGGCGCCGGCGTCGACGCTGCGGGTCACCGTCGAGGGCTACACCGAGACGATCAAGCACAACTCGCACCTCATCCAGTTCCACACCTCGGCGTCCATCACCGACTCCGTGTGGGTCCTCGACGACACCACCTACTCCGTCCTCGACTCCACCACCCGCCTCGCCTACTAGGAGCGCCGCATGCCCATCGCCGTGGTCAGGGCCGAGACGTACTACCTGCCGCCGCCCAGGCTGCCCGCCGACGCGTGGGCGGACGTGCCCGCCGCCGAGCTGGTCTGGAAGTGGATGGAGTACCGCACCGGCCGCCGCCTGGTCCCGCCCGAAGAGGCCGTCGACGACGTGTACTTCGCGCGCATCAACCAGAACCGGTGGGTCGCCGACTGCAGCAGCTGCGGGTCCGCGGCGATCGTCTCGCCGACCGACCCACGGTTCGCGTGCACCGAATGCCAGTGGGGCTGGTGCACGCTGCTCTTCCCGTCCGACCCGGCCGCCGTCGAGGCCGGACTGCTGCCGCTGAAGCCGGGGCTGCGGAACTGGTGGAACGACGACGACCCCACCAACCCGAACCGGCCACCGGACCCGGTGCCGGATCCCGGCCCGATGAGTGAGGCGTCATGACGTTCACCCCCCGCACCTGGGTCGTCGGCGAGGTCGTCACCGCAGCGCTGCTCAACCAAGAGGTGCGCGATCAGTTCAACTCGATGTTCGCGGCATGGACGACGTTCACCAGTTCGTGGACGTCGTCGGGCACCGCACCCGCCATCGGCAACGGGACCATCAACGGCCGGTACATGAAGTTCGGCCGGAACATCCTGTGCGAGATCCACACGACCATGGGCAGCACCACCACCTACGGCAGCGGCAACTACAGCTGGTCGCTGCCCGTCCAGGCTGCGAGCGGGGGTATCGCCCAAATCGGCAACGCCCAGCTGCTCGGCTCCGGTGGCGTGCGATGGGTCGGGCAGATCGTCATCTCCTCGGCCGCGACCACCTGCAGCGCGTTCCTGCCCGTCAGCAGCACCGACACCAGGACCGACTTCCTGACGGCCACCCGGCCGGAGACCCTCGCCTCCACCGCCCAGGTGCGGCTGACGTTCATGTACGAAGCCGCGTCCTGACCTGCCCCGCCTCTGTCCGCCCCGAGCTACATGGCCGGGGCCTTCGTCATTTCTGGAGCACCCATGCCTGACCTGTGGATGCCGGGCGCGGCCCGGCTGGACGTCGGCGACCACGCGCCGACCGACGGCGGCCCCGCCAAGGCCATCGCCCACATCACGTGGGACAAGAACGCCACCGCGGCCAAGCCGGTCGACCTCGTCCCGTACACCAGCCTGCGCAGCTACTTCGCGGGCGGCGGCGCCGGGGTTGCCCCGCACATCCTGTGGGATCCGTTCGAGGGGCACTTCACCCAGTTCGTGCCCGCGAACTCCCGCTCCAAGAGCCTCGTCGACCAGGCCGGCGGCACCCGCACCAACCGGGCCGGCACCGTCGTCCTGCAGATCGAGGCCCTGTTCTTCCCCTACTGCCGGGTCGGGACCACGGTGTACGCCAAGCTCACCGACACCCCGTGCAAGGGGTGGGCGGAGCTGCAGGCCTGGGTGCACTCCTGGGGTGTGCCGAACGCGTGGCCGATGGGCAAGCCGGTCGACTTCACCTCGCACCGCAGCGAGTCCGTATGGGAGAAGCAGGGCGGCTGGTACGGGCACAGCCAGGTCCCGGAGAACTCTCACCAGGACCCGGGCTCCTGGCCGGCGTTCGTGGGCACCACCCCGGCGGCGCCGAGCACGCCGAAGTACGAGCCGTTCCCGGGCGCCTCGTTCTTCAAGGTCGGCCGCCGCTCGCCGATCATCGCCGCCATGCACAAGCGGCTCGTCGCCGAGGGATGCAACCGCTACCAGTCCTCCGCCAACGCGGACGTGTGGGGCTCCGGCGACGAGCTGTCCTACGCGGCCTGGCAACGGAAGTTGGGCTACACCGGCAGCTCCGCCGACGGCATCCCCGGCTCCGCCTCCTGGGCCAAGCTCCACGTCCCCAACGTCTGAGAGGAACACCCCCGATGAAGGTCTCCAAGATGTGGAAGGCGATCGTCGCGGCCGCGGCCGCCGGGGCTGCAGCAGCGGGCACCGCCGTGCAGGACGGACGGGTCACCGCGGCCGAGGGCGTCACCATCGCCGTGGCCGTGATCGGCGCCTGGGGCGTCACCTACCGGGTGCCGAACAAGCAGGCCCCGACCGAGCAGTAGGGGGCCGCATTGGACGCCGCCATGGTCACCGCCCTGTCCGCCCTGATTGCGGGGCTGGCGGCCGCGGCGGCGGCCATGTACGGCAGCCGAGGCGCCAACAAGGCAGCCCGGGAGGGCACAGCGGTGACGGGATTCAACAGCCTCACGGACCAGCTCCAAGAAGAGCGCCGGGACCTGAAGACTGAGGTGGAGACCCTCAAGCTCGAACTGGCCACCGAGCGGGCCGAGTCGGCACGGCTACGACTCCTTGTCCAGCAGTTGGGGGGCACGCCGTGACGCGCACGGAGAGCGCTCTGTACCGGGCCCGTCATCTGCTGTGGATCGTCGCCGCGCTGCTGTTCCTGGGTGGCGCGGTGAGTCTGGCGTTCATCCAGATCAACCGTGAGTCGCACCGCGCGGACCTCCTCGCCGAGGAGGCGGACCTACGCGGCGACGCCGTGTCCACCCTGGCCGGGGACGTGCGCGCGCTGCGCCAGCAGGTCAGGGCGAAGGGGGAAACCCCGGTCGCCCCGGATCCGACGAAGGCCGTGGAGGATCTCTCCAAGCGGGCAGAGGTGCCCGTACCGATTCCCGGACC
>Ga0081455_10001005_pt1 | contig 35749 bp, 36 predicted proteins | sample TabmetS3T2R1_FD_70207 | JGI IMG/M metagenome (GOLD analysis project Ga0081455, IMG submission 70207) | Tabebuia heterophylla rhizosphere microbial communities from the University of Puerto Rico - S3T2R1 | ecosystem: Host-associated > Plants > Roots > Rhizosphere ...
CATCCGTAGGGGGCCGGCGGGCCCGCACATCCTCTCATGCGTCGGCCGCGGTGAGCCCGAGCTGAAGCCTCGGGGCCGCGAACGCGTCGTGCCTGGTCGGGGGGCCCTTCGGGCACGGGTACCATGTCCGGTGTGAGCACCACGGACGAGGTGACCACAGGCGGTCTGCCCCCCCGGGTGCCCGAGCTCATCGAGGCCAAGGTGCCCGCGGACCGGGTCGACGCCGTCCGCGCCTTCGCCACGGCGTTCACCCGGCGCATGACCCCGCAGGACCTGCAGGAGCGCACCCCCGAGGAGCTGCTGGGCGTGATCGTGGGGGCGTTCGAGCTGGCCGACACGCGCGGGCCCGACGACTTCGCCGTGCGGGTGTTCGAGCCCAGCTCCACCCGCGACGGCTACGAGACCTCCGGCACGGTGATCGAGGTCAGCACGCCCGACTCGCCGTTCCTGTACGACTCGGTGAACGAGGAGCTGCAGTCGTGGGGCTTCACCGTTGCGCGCGTGATCCACCCGGTGATCGGGATCGAGCGCGGCGCCGGGTTCCGGATCGACCGGATCGTCCACGTCAAGCAGGCGCCGGCGCGCGAATCGATGATGCACTTCGAGCTCGAGCAGGACCTCACCGCCCAGGAGCGCGAGGAGCTCGAGGGGGCGATCCGCGGGGTGCTGGGCGACGTGCACCTGGCGGTCCGCGACTTCGATGCGATGCGGGACGCCGCCCGCGGGATGATCGTGATCGCGCGCGCCGGTTCCCTGTTGTACCCGCCCGAGGAGGTGGCCGAGACCGTCGCCTTCCTCGAGTGGCTCCTGGACCTGAACTTCGTCTTCCTCGGCTATCGCGAGTACGACCTGGTCGACCTGTCCGAGGGCCGGGCGCTCGTCGCGGCGCCGGGTTCGGGGCTCGGCATCCTGTCCAAGGCCGACTGGTCCGCCTACGAGAAGCCCGTCCTGCTCGACACGATCGAGCCCAACCTGCGGGCCCGCATCGAGGGCGGGGACCTCCTGATCTACTCCAAGACCAACCGAACCTCGACCGTGCACCGGCGCGCCCGGATGGACTACATCGGGATCCGACGCGTCTCGCCCGAGGGACGGATCGTCGGCGAGGCCCGGATGGTGGGCCTGTTCACCTCGAAGGCGTACTCGGAGCCGGCGGGCAAGACGCCGCTGCTGCACCGCAAGCTCCAGCAGATCCTCGACGCCGAGGACCTGTTCGAGGGCTCGCACGACTACAAGGCGGTCGTGACGATCTTCGAGAGCTTCCCCAAGGACGAGCTGTTCGCGGCCTCCACCGACGAGCTGCGCGACCAGGTGATGGGCCTGCTCCACCTGCAGGAATCCAAGCAGATCCGGCTGTTCGTCCGGCGGGACCTGTACGGACGCAGCGTCTCGCTGCTCGTCGCGATCCCGCGCGACCTGTTCGACGCCGAGAAGCGCCACAGGCTGCAGGACCTGTTCCTGGATCGCTTCAACGGCACCACGATCGATTACCACCTCTCGCTCACCGAGGGCGGCCTCGCGCAGCTGCACTTCACCGTGCACGTCGGCCACGGGCAGGTGCCCGACGTGGCGTTCGACGAGCTCCAGCGCGAGGTCGTCGAGATCGCCCGCAGCTGGGAGGACCGCCTGCTCGAACGCCTGATGACCGAGCACGGCCCGGACGAGGGTCGCCGGCTGTTCGAACGCTGGGCCGACCGCTTCCCCGACTACTACAAGGCCGCCACCGAGGCCGCCGTCGCGGCCCTGGACGTCGCGCGCTTCGAGGCGCTCGTCTCGGGGACCGAGCCGATCCTGATCGCGCTCGACAACGCGACCGAGGAGGGCGAGACCCTGACGCACGTCCGCCTCTACAAGGAGGGGGGCAAGGTCGAGCTGTCGGACTTCGTGCCGACGCTGGAGTCGCTCGGCCTGCGCGTGGTGGACGAGTGGCCCACGACCCTGCAGGGCGACGAGGACGACGAGGAGCGGTTCCTGCACGACTTCGGCGTGCTCGGCACGGGGCACGAACCCCTGGACGTGGACGAGGCCGGCGCGCGCATCGCCGAGTGCATCGCGGCCGTGTGGCGCGGCGAATGCGAGTCCGACTCGCTCAACCGTCTCGTCGTGACGGCGGGGATCGACTGGAGGCAGGTGCAGATCCTGCGGGCGTACCGCAAGTTCCACCACCGCGTGAACGCGAGCTTCCCCGTCGAGTACAAGAACGACGCGTTCGCGGCGCATCCGCAGGTCGCCACCAAGCTGGTCCGGCTGTTCGAGACGCGGTTCGACCCGTCGCGGCCGCGCGAGCCCGAGGCGGTCGAGTCGCTGCGGGCGGCGATCCGAGAGGACCTGGACGCGATCAGGTCGCTCGAACACGACCGCATCCTGCGCAACGCGCTCGGCGTGATCGACGCGACCGTCCGCACCAACGCGTACCTGCCCTCGCGCAGCTCGATCGCGTTCAAGTTCCGTTCGGCCGAGGTCCCCGAGATGCCCAAGCCGACGCCGCTGTTCGAGGTGTTCGTGTACTCGCCGGACATGGAGGCGGTGCATCTTCGCGCGGGCCGGGTCGCGCGCGGCGGGATCCGCTGGTCGGACCGGCGCCAGGACTACCGGACCGAGGTGCTCGGGCTGCTGAAGGCGCAGATCGTGAAGAACGCGGTGATCGTGCCGACCGGCGCCAAGGGCGGCTTCGTCCTCAAGCACACCGAGCTGGAGCCGAAGGCGCTGAAGGAGGAGGCGACGCGCCAGTACGTGACGTTCGTCCGCAGCCTGCTCGAGCTCACGGACAACCTCGTCGGCGGCCAGATCGTCCACCCGCCGCACGTGGTGGTCGAGGACGAGGACGATCCCTACCTCGTGCTGGCGGCGGACAAGGGCACCGCGACGTTCTCCGACACCGCCAACGCGATCTCGGCCGAGTTCGGCTTCTGGCTCGGGGACGCGTTCGCGTCCGGGGGTTCGACCGGGTACGACCACAAGAAGCTCGGCATCACCGCGCGCGGTGCCTGGGAGTCGGTCAAGCGGCACTTCCGCGAGCTCGGCACCGACGTCATGAACGAGCCGATCACGGTCGTGGGCATCGGGGACATGTCCGGCGACGTGTTCGGCAACGGGATGCTGTATTCGAGCCAGACCTGCCTGGTGGCGGCGTTCGACCACCGGCACGTGTTCGTCGACCCCACGCCGCATCCCGCCCTCGGGTACGAGGAGCGCAAGCGGCTCTTCGAGCTTTCCGGCTCGAGCTGGGACGACTACGACCGCTCGAAGATCTCCGAGGGCGGCGGCGTGTGGCCGCGCACCGACAAGTCGATCCCGATCTCGCCGCAGGCTCGGCTCGCGCTCGGGATCGAGGCGGAGGAGCTCGCGCCCAGCCAGCTGATCTCGGCGATCCTCCGCGCGCCGGTGGACCTGCTCTACAACGGCGGCATCGGCACGTACGTGAAGGCCGCCTCCGAGTCGCACGCGGATGCCGACGACCGCGTGAACGACGAGCTGCGCGTGGACGGGCGCGACCTGCGGTGCCGCGTGGTGGCCGAGGGCGGCAACCTCGGGTTCACGCAGCGCGGCCGGATCGAGTTCGCCCAGCGCGGCGGGCGGATCAATACGGACTTCATCGACAACTCGGCCGGCGTGGACACCTCGGACCACGAGGTCAACCTGAAGATCCTGCTGGGCCTCGCGATCACGCGAGGCGAGCTCTCGACCGAGGAGCGCAACGCCCTGCTCGCGCGGGTGCAGGACGACGTGGTCGGACATGTCCTGTACGACAACTTCCTGCAGGCCCAGATCCTGTCGCAGAAGGCCGCGGTCAGCGCCGAGCGCATGGAGTCGTACGAGGACCTGATGACCGGCCTGGAGGCCGAGGTGGACCTCGACCGCGTCCTCGAGGCCCTGCCGAACGGCGAGGAGATGGCCGAGCGACGCCGGGCGAGCAAGGGCATGACCCGCCCCGAGCTCGCGGTGCTCCTGGCCTACTCCAAGCAGAGCCTGACCACCGCGCTGCTGGCCTCGACGCTGCCGGACTCGGCCTACCTCGAACGCGACCTCCGCGGGTACTTCCCGCCCGAGGTGGTCGAGCGCTTCGGGGCGCTGCTGAACGAGCACCCGCTGCGCCGTGAGCTGGTCGCGATGCTGGTGGCCAACGACGTCGTGAACTCGCAGGGGATCACGTTCGTCTCGCGCCTGGTCACCGAGACCGGGGCCGACGCCGCGGACGTGACCCGCGCCTACCGGATCGCGCGCGACGTCACCGGCGCCGTCGAGCGCTGGGACGCGATCGAGGCGCTGGTGGGCTCGGCCGAGCCGGCCCTGATGGACGAGCTCATGGCCGACGTCGACCGGCTCGTGGAGGTCGCCGCCCGCTGGTACCTCCAGCACGTGCCCGGCCAGCTCGGCCGCGCGATCGAGGCGCACGCCGGGCCGTTCGGGGTGTTCGCCGACGCCGTGGCCGAGGTGGCGCCGGAGGGCTGGCGTCAGGAGCGGGAGCGCGCCGCCTGGGCACTGATGGACCGCGGCGTGCCCGAGGACGTCGCCCGCCGCCACGTGATCGAGCCGTTCCTGGTCCACGGGCCCAACGTCGTGGCGGCATCGGAGGCGACGGGCCGCTCGATCGAGGACGTGACCAGGGCGTTCTTCCTGGTCGGCGACGTGATGTACGTGGACTGGCTCGAGGCCCGGGTGGCCGAGGTCTCGGCGACCACGCGCTGGCACCGCTGGGCCGTGCAGGCGCTCGAGGAGGACCTGCGCCTGCTCCGGCGGACCGTGGCCGAGCGCGTGCTCACCCAGGGCGGCGAGGTCTCCGTCGACGAGGCGCTCGCGACCTACGTGACCTCGCACCAGGACGTCCTCGGCAGGCTCCGGAGGTTCATGCGCGGCCTCGCGCACGAGGAGGCGAGCGACCTGGCGGCGCTCACCGTCGCCGTGCGGCAGGCGCGGAGCCTCTCGGGCTGAACCGGGGTGCTTGAAGCGTCGGTGCCGGCCGGTACGCTCGGCGCGTGGGTGCTCAGCCGCGCGACGTCCCGTCCCAGGTCCCTTCTCAGCTTGACGAACGAACCCGGGCGATCTTGGACTTCGAGCGCTCGTGGTGGCAGGAGGGCGGGACCAAGCAGCGCCGGATCCGTGAGCGGTTCGGCATCTCGGCCACCCGCTACCAGCAGCTGCTCATGCGGGCGATCGACCTGCCCGAGGCGCTCCGGTACGACCCGATGCTGGTACGACGGCTGCGCCGGCTCCGGGAGTCGCGCAGGCGCATGCGCCTGGCGCGGCGGCTTGGGCTTCCTTCCTAGCCCGGGGTAGGATGGGCGAGCACGAGCCACCGACCAACAGGAGCTTCTACCTCTCCTTGGGCGCCAGCACGATCCGGTTCGCGATCATCCTCGCCCTCGTCGTCGGGGGCGTCGTCGTCATCGACCAGGCGTTCCAGGCGCCCGGCGCCTCCTCGAGCAACGGCGATGGCGGCGGAGGCGGCAACGTGCCGGGCCTCACCGGCGGCGGGCCGACCACCACCGCTTCGCCGCAGCCGACCGCTCCCACGGGCGCCACGGGCAACACCCAGCCCGAGCCGACCGCCGACCCCGAGGGCGTTCGGATCGCGGTGTTCAACGGCGCCGGGAAGACCGGCCTGGCGGGAGACACGATGCTCACGCTCGAGGACCAGTACGGGTACGTCGAGGCGCAGCCGCCCGCCGACGCGCCCGCCCCCTATTCGGTCACGACGATCTACTACCAGGGATCGGAGAACAAGGTCGAGGCAGAGTTCCTGGCCGAGGACTTCTTCGCGCCGCTCGAGGTCGAGGCCAAGGTCAAGAAGCTCCAGCCCGGGACCGCCGACATCAACCAGGACGTCCAGCTGGCGATCTTCCTGGGCACGGACTATTCCGCGGCAAGCGCCTGACCTCGACGCCCTGCGGGGGCGGGCGGGCGCCGCGGGGATCGTCCTGGACTTCGACGGCACGCTCGCCGAGATCGTCCCTCGTCCCGAACACGCGCGCCCCGTCGACGGTGCCCGCGAGACGCTCGCGGCGCTCGCCGGACGCTACCGCGTCGTGGCGATCCTCACGGGCCGGGGCTCAGAGGACGTGGCGGCGCGGCTGGACGTCCCGCACGTGGAGTACGTGGGCCTGTACGGGTTCGAGGACGAGGCGCCCGAGCTCCTGACCGCCGTCGCCCCGAGCGCCGATGGCGCGGCCGCCGTCGTGCCCGAGGCCTGGGTGGAGGACAAGGGCTCCTCGGTGGCCGTGCACTACCGGCAGGCGCCCGACGCGAAGGCGGCCCGCGCCGCGCTCCTGGTTGCGCTGCAACCCGTCGCCACCGATGCCGGCCTCGACCTGATCGAGGGCAAGATGGTGATCGAGCTCGTGCCGCCCGGCCGGCCGATGAAGGGCGCTGCGGTCGAACGCCTCGCCGGCGAGCACCGGCTGGAGGCGTTGCTGTACGCGGGGGACGACCACGCCGATCTCGACGCGTTCGCCGCGCTCGAACGCCTGTCCGCGTCCGGCCTCGTCACGATCCGCGTGGCCGTGCGTGGAGACGAGACCCCGGCGGCGCTGCTCGAGGCGGCCGACGTCGTGTGCTCGGACCCGGCGGACCTGGTGCGGGTGCTCGGAACCCTCTAGAGGCCCCGCCGGCGCTTGGCGCGCTCGAGGTCCTCGAGCTGCTCGCCCACCCAGCGCTCGGGCGGGTTGGCCAGCACCAGCCGCGACAGGCCCCGCGCGCGACGGGTGCGTTCGTCCACCGGCATCGTGAGCGCGCTCTCGAGCGCGTCCGCCATCTCGTCCAGGTCGAACGGGTTCACCGTCAGCGCGTACCGCCCCAGGCGCCCGTACGCGCCCGCGTTGCGCGAGAGCACCAGGACCCCACGCCGCCGGTTGAGCAGCGGGCCCTCCATCGCGACCAGGTTCATGCCGTCGATCACCGGGTTGACGAACAGCACGTCGTACAGGCCGTACGCGGCGATCGCGCCGACGTAGTCGTCCTTGAGCCGAAGCTCGATCGGCATCCAGTCCTCGCGGCCGAGCGCCTCGTTCACGCGGCGCGCCTCGGCGAGGCATGCCTGCGTGTACTCGCGGTACTCGGGCAGCTCCATCCGCGAGGGCGAGAGCAGCGCGAGGAACCGCACGCGACCCAGCCAGGACGGGTTACGGCGCAGGAACAGCTCGTAGGCCTGGAACCCTCGGACCACGTTCTTCGTGAGCTCGAGGCGGTCCACGCGCAGGATCAGGCGGTTGTTGTCCTTCCACCGGTTGAGCGAGTGCCGCAGGCCGCGCACCTGCGGGGTCGCCGCGGCCTGACGCATCGCGCGCCCGTCCACCGAGATCGGGTGGATGCGCACCGACACCATCCGGCCCTCCATCACGACGCGCGAGCGGGCCAGGTCCACCCGCGCGCCGGGAAGCGTCCGCGCGGACAGCAGGAAGCTCTCGGCCCAGTTCGGCGAGTGGAACCCCAGGACGTCGGCGCCCAGCAGCCCCCGCAGCACCTGGTCGTGGATCTTGGTCGGCAGCATCCGGAAGTACGTCGGGCCGGCGATCGAGGTGTGCGAGAAATGGGCGATCAAGGCGTCGGGGATCAGCTCGCGCAGCATCCGCGGGACCAGCGACAGGTGGTAGTCCTGGATCAGGAACGCGGTGTCCCGGCCCATCGCCTCGCCCTCCTCCGCGAGGGCGTGCGCGAACCGCCGGTTCACCTCGACGTAGTGGTCCCAGGACTCCTCCACGTCCTGGCCGAAGGTCGGCGAGGTGACCGTGTCCCACAGGTAGTGGTAGGCGAACCACAAGATCCCGTTGGAGATGCGGTTGTAGTAGCCGTCGTACACGTCGGGCGGGATGTCGAGGTAGCGGATCCGGTAGCGGGTGCCCTCCTCGTCGTGGTCGATGCGACCGCCCTTGGAGGCGGCGGCCATCTCGCGGTCGCCGTCGGACATCGCGGCCGCGACCCACACGCCCTCGGCCTGGACCAGCGAGCTCGAGAGCGCCGTGACGAGCCCGCCCGAACCTCTGCGCGCGACCAGCGACCCGGTCTTGTCGCGTTCGAACGTCAGCGGCCCGCGGTTGGACGCGACGACGAGCGGAGGGCTCATGCGGTGATGCGCGCGATCAGCCGGAACGTGTCCTCGATCTCGCGCAGGCACAGGAACCGCTCGCGGACGCGTTGGCGGCCCGCCTCGCCCATCGCGGTGCGCTTGTCGGGGTCACGCAGCAGGTCGACCACCCGGTCGGCGCAGTCGCCGATGCCGTTGACGAGGTAGCCACCCACCCCGTCCTCGATCTGCAGGCGGATCCCGCCGACGTCGCCACCCACCACCGGCTTCCACTTCCACATCCCCTCGGCCACGACCAGCCCGAACCCCTCCCGCAGCGACTTCTGCACGATCACGTCCGACGCACGCTGGAACGCGTTCACGGCGCTGTCGCCCACGCCGCTCAGGTTCGTCAGCAGGTGGATGTCGGGGTCGCCGGCCGCGTGCTCGGTGGTCAGGTCGAGGTACCGGATCCCCTCGGGGTCGTCGTGGGCGAGCGAGCCCACCATCACCAGCTGCGCGTCCGGGACCTCGCGGCGGATCAGCCGGAACGCGTCGATCACGCCCAGCGGGTCCTTCCAGGGGTCGAACCGCGAGACCTGCGTGATGAGCGGACGGTCCGGGTCGACGTCGAACGGCGCGAGCACGCTCCGCCAGGCCGCTTCCATCATCGGGGCGTTCTTCGGGCTGAGCGGGTCGATCGACGGCGGGATGAACGCGCGCATCGGCCCCTGCACGCCGGGCTGCACGTACTCCTCGGCGGTGAAGATGGCGGCGTCGTACCGGTTCACGATCGGCTCGAAGAAGTCCCACACCGGGCGGTAGGGCGCCGACAGGTCGATGTGGCAACGCCAGATCCAGCGGCCCTTCTTGTGGGCGTCCTCGTCCAGCACCTGCAGCATCGCCACCGGCTGCGGGTCGTGCACGATGACGACGTCGAAGTCGTCGGGCAATTCGCCCGCGTTCGCGTGCATGCGCTCCCAGTAGGTCTGGCGCATGTCGTCGTCCAGCTGGGTCTCGGCGCCCTGCAGCGCGTTGTGGACGGCCTTGGTGACGTTGAAGAAGGTGTCCGACCCCTCGATCACGACCCACGTCGTCGAAACGCCGAGGTCGTTCATGAGCGGCACCTGCGTGTGCAGGAGCTCGGAGACGCCGCCGCCGTAGGCGGTGCTGCTCACGTTCAGGACGCGGAGCCCGCCGAGCGGGCGGGCCGCCTCGCGGAGGCGTTCGATCGCGTCCTCGCCGGCGGCCTCCGCGTAGTCGTCGACCCGCTTGGTCTGCACGGGCACGATGGGGAGCACGCGTCGAGTCTACGTGGGCCCGAGGGAAGGAGGTTCGGGAGCGGGGCTAGCCGCCGAGGAGCGCGAGCTCGCGCTCGCGGCGATCCGAGCGTTCGGCCGCCGACATCTCCGCGGCGCGCTCGGCGATCTTCACCAGGTCGACGGGGGAGAACGGCTTGGTGAGGTACTCCGTGCAGCCGGCCGCCCATGCGGCCCGGCGATCCTCGCGCTGGGTCTTGGCGGTCAGCAGGATCACCGGCACGTGGCGGGTCTCCTCGCGGCCGGCAAGGGCCTCGAGCACCGAGATCCCGTCCAGCTTGGGGAGCATGAGGTCGAGCACGACGGCGTCGGGGCGTTCGGCCAGGGCGAGCTCGAGCCCGTCCTCACCGTTGGAGGCCTCGACGACCTCGTGCCCGGCCAGCTCGAGGTTGACCCGGCACAGCATGAGCACGTCGGGCTCGTCGTCGACCACCAGAACCTTCATCACGACCGTCTCCAGACCGTAGCTCGCTTGCTTCGGGGAGTATCGGCCGGAACGGGGGCGAGCCGTATGGTCCATCGGGACCATCTCGGGGCCACCCGGCCGAGTCCGCAGGCACGGGGTAGGCTCGTTGACAGCCCATGACCCCGTTCCTACATTTGGCCCGGACGAACGCATGCTGAAGATCTCTCAGAGGCTCGAATACGCGATGCGCGCGATGATCGAGCTGTCGCTGCGGCGTGAGGGCGGCGCGCTCGTGCCCGCCCGGGAGATCGCGGAGGCCCAGCAGATCCCCCTGCGGTTCCTCGAGCAGCAGCTCGGAGCCCTGCACAAGGCCGGCCTGGTCGAGAGCTTCCGGGGCGCCGGCGGCGGGTGTCGCCTGGCCAAGGACCCCGCCGAGATCACCGTGGCCCAGATCGCGGACGCGATCGAGGGGCAGCTCTACCCGATGTTCTGCCTGGAACCCACCGATCACACGTGCTTCGCGGACTCCCGATGCGGGCTCCAGGGCTTCTGGGGGGAGGTCGCCCTGGCGATCGAGGGGGTCTTCCAGCGCACCACGGTCGCCGACCTCGCCGCACGCCAGCGCACGGCGGGCCGGACGGTCTTCACGTCCGAACAGCTGCTGGCGGGGCCGAACTAGGCCCGGCGGTCCGAACGCGCCCTCGAGGGCTCAGGCGTCGCTCTTGCCCAGGATCCGCATGACCTTGGTGCCGCACTTCGGGCAGGTGCCCTGTGCCGCCTTCCGGCCGTTCTTGAGCTCGACGACGGTGCCCTCGAACTGGACCTTCTCCCGGTCCTTCACGCAGTACCCCTCGTACATGGCCACGTGGGCCCTCCTTCCCCCGTAGGGCTCGAGGCCGCCTCCATGGCGGCCTCGTAGGCACGATGCTCCGTCCTGCCAGGCACGGATGCAAGCACCTGCAGGCGCATTCCCGAGATGCCCGTTCGGGCCCCCGGGCCGTACGATGCGCCCCAACAGGCACGCACGAAGGAGGTCATACCCATGTCCGAGGCCGAACAGCACATCGCCGCGCTCCTGTCGGAGGAACGGGTGTTCGAGCCCTCGGAGGCCTTCCGTGCCCAGGCCCTGGTCCAGGACCCCGAGGTCTACGCACGGGCCCAGGCCGATCCCGAGGGCTTCTGGGCCGAGCAGGCCGAGCGCCTCGCCTGGTTCAGGCACTGGGACACGGTGATGAACTGGACCCCGCCGTTCGTCCGCTGGTTCGAGGGTGGGACGCTCAACGCCGCCTACAACTGCCTGGACCGCCACGTGGAGGCCGGCGGCGGCGACAAGGTCGCCTACCACTGGGAGGGCGAGCCCGGCGACGAGCGAACGGTCACGTACAAGGACCTGCTCGAGGAGGTGTGCCGGCTCGCGAACGCCCTGAAATCACTCGGCGTGACCAAGGGCGACCGCGTCGCGATCTACCTCGGGATGCTCCCCGAGCTCCCCGTCGCGATGCTCGCCTGCGCCCGGATCGGCGCGCCGCACTCGGTGGTGTTCGGCGGCTTCTCGGCCGAGTCCCTGCGCGATCGGATCAACGACGCCGAGGCCAAGGTCCTGATCACCGCCGACGGCGGGTACCGCCGGGCCGCGGTCGTGCCGCTCAAGGCCAACGCCGACGAGGCGCTGGCGGAGTGCCCCACGATCGAGCACGTGATCACCGTGCGCCGGACCGGCGGCGAGCACGGGTTCGTCGAGGGCCGCGACCACTGGTACCACGACCTGGTCCAGGGGCAGTCGACCGAGTGCGATCCCGAGCCGATGGACGCCGAGGACCCGCTCTACTTCCTGTACACCAGCGGGACCACCGGCAAGCCCAAGGGGATCGTCCACACCACCGGCGGCTACCTCACGCAGGTGGCGGCGACCCACCGGATGATCTTCGACATCCACGAGGACGACGTGTTCTGGTGCGCCGCCGACATCGGCTGGGTCACCGGCCACTCGTACATCGTGTACGGGCCGCTGGCCAACCACACCACGAGCATCCTGTACGAGGGCGCGCCCGACTGCCCGAGCGAGGACCGCCTGTGGGCCGTCGCCGAGAAGTACCGGGCGACGATCTTCTACACGGCGCCCACCGCGATCCGCTCGTTCATGCGCTGGGGCACCGAGCACCCGCAGAAGCACGACCTGTCGTCGCTGCGGCTGCTCGGCAGCGTGGGCGAACCCATCAACCCCGAGGCCTGGGTCTGGTACTGGACCTACATCGGCGGCGAACGCTGCCCGATCGTGGACACCTGGTGGCAGACCGAGACCGGCGCGATCCTCATCACGCCGCTGCCCGGCATCACCGATCTGAAGCCCGGCTCGGCCACGCTGCCCTTCCCGGGGATCGAGGCCGACGTGGTGGACGCCGCCGGGGCCTCGGTGCCGCTGGGGGGCGGCGGCTACCTGGTGCTCAAGCGGCCGTGGCCGGCGATCGCGCGCACGATCTGGGGCGACCCCGACCGCTACGTCGAGACCTACTTCTCCAAGTACGGGCCCGAGACCTACGTGGCCGGCGACGGCGCCAAGCGCGACGAGGAGGGCTTCTTCTGGCTGCTCGGCCGCATCGACGACGTCATGAACGTCGCGGGGCACCGGCTGTCCACCTACGAGATCGAGAGCGCGCTCGTGGACAACCCCAAGGTCGCCGAGGCCGCGGTGGTCTCGCGCCCGGATGACCTCTACGGCGAGGCGATCGTGGCGTTCGTCACGCCCAAGCGCGGGATCGTGGGCGACGACGAGTTGGCGTTGGAGCTGCGCGACCACGTCGCCCACAAGATCGGCAAGATCGCGCGGCCGCACGGCATCATCTTCACCGACGACCTGCCGAAGACCCGCTCGGGCAAGATCATGCGCCGGCTGCTCCGGGACGTGGCGTGCGGGCGACCGCTCGGCGACTGCACGACCCTGGCCAACGCCGAGGTCGTCGAGCAGATCAACGAGATGGTGGAGGCCGGCGCCGCCGAGGAGTGAGATGCGCCGGATCCTCGGCGCGGCCCTCCTCGTCCTCCTGATGCCTCCCTGGGCGATCCCGGTCCGGGGGAGCGCCGCCTGGCGGATCGGGGCGGCGCCCGCGGGCGGGGCATCGGGCTGCACGATCGTGGGCACCGACGGCAACGACGTGCTGCGCGGAACGCCGGACGCCGACGTGATCTGCGGGCGCAACGGCGACGACGCGATGGTCGGGCTCGGCGGCCCCGACCGGATCATCGGTGGACGCGGCAACGACCGGATCGACGGTGGCCGCGGGGCCGACGACGTGAGCGGCGGGCGCGGGGCCGACCTGGTCATCGGCGGCGGCGCGAACGACCACGTGGAGGGCGGCCCCAACCACGACGCCCTGTACGGCAAGGGCGGCTCTGACATCGTGCAGGGCGGCCGCGGGCAGGACTTCTGCGTGAACACCGACGACGGGGTCGACGGGAACGACGTGGCGAACGGGGGGCCCGGCCAGGACGTCTACGCCGCCGATCCGGGCGACGTCCTGATCAACGTCGAGCACGCCAGGGCCTGCTGAGCCCGCGCGCCCACCTTGCCAGTTGCCGGGCCCGGTGGGTACGATGCGTTAGCACTCGGCCACAGAGAGTGCTAGCAGTCCTCATCTGGATCTGCGGAGAGCAGGAGGAGGGAAGATGGCACCGAAGCTCATCTCGTACGACGAGGAGGCTCGGCGAGCCCTCGAGCGCGGCATGGACATGCTGGCCAACGCCGTGAAGATCACGCTCGGACCCAAGGGCCGCAACGTCGTCCTCGAGAAGAAGTGGGGCGCCCCCACGATCACCAACGACGGCGTCTCCATCGCCAAGGAGATCGAGCTCGAGGAGCCCCTGGAGAAGGTCGGGGCCGAGCTCGTCAAGGAGGTCGCCAAGAAGACCGACGACGTGGCCGGCGACGGCACCACGACGGCGACCGTGCTCGCGCAGTCGATCGTCAAGGAGGGCCTGCGCAACGTGGCGGCCGGTGCCAACCCGATGGAGATCAAGCGCGGCATCGAGCGCGCGGTCGAGCTCGGCGTCGAGAGCATCAAGAACCAGTCCAAGGAGGTCGAGCAGAAGGAGGAGATCGCCCACGTCGGCGCCATCTCCGCGGCCGACCCCGAGATCGGCGAGCAGATCGCCGAGGCCGTCGACAAGGTCGGCAAGGACGGCGTCATCACCGTCGAGGAGTCGAACACCTTCGGCATGGAGCTCGAGCTCGTCGAGGGCATGCGGTTCGACAAGGGTTACATCAGCCCGTACTTCATCACCGACCCCGAGCGGATGGAGGCGGACCTCGAGGAGCCCTACATCCTGATCGCCAACCAGAAGATCTCGGCGGTCAAGGACCTGCTCCCGATCCTGGAGAAGGTCATGCAGGCGGGCAAGCCGCTGCTGATCATCGCCGAGGACCTGGAGGGTGAGGCACTGGCGACGCTGGTCGTCAACAAGATGCGCGGGACGTTCCGCTCGAGCGCCGTCAAGGCGCCCGGGTTCGGCGACCGGCGCAAGGCGATGCTCCAGGACATCGCGATCCTGGTCGGCGGCGAGGTCATCTCCGAGGAGGTCGGCCTCAAGCTCGAGAACGCGACGCTGGACCTGCTCGGCACCGCCCGCAAGATCGTCGTGACCAAGGACGACACGACGATCGTCGAGGGCGGCGGCAAGGAGGACAACATCAAGGGCCGGATCAACCAGATCAAGGCCGAGATCGACAAGACCGACTCCGACTACGACCGCGAGAAGCTGCAGGAGCGCCTGGCCCGCCTGGCGGGCGGCGTGGCGGTGATCAAGGTCGGCGCGGCCACCGAGGTCGAGCTCAAGGAGAAGAAGCACCGCATCGAGGACGCCGTGCAGTCCACCAAGGCGGCCGTCGAGGAGGGCGTCGTGCCCGGCGGCGGCGTGGCCCTGCTGAACGCGCAGGCGGCGCTCGACAAGGTCGACCTCGAGGGCGACGAGATGACGGGCGCGCTGATCGTCCGTCGGGCGCTCGAGGAGCCGATCAAGCAGATCGCGTCCAACGCCGGCCTGGAGGGCGGCGTGGTCGTCGAGAAGGTGCGGGCCCTCGACCCGGGCAACGGCCTGAACGCCGCGACCGGCGAATACGAGGACATGCTCAAGGCGGGCATCATCGACCCGACGAAGGTCACGCGCTCCGCGCTGCAGAACGCGGCGTCGATCGCGGCCCTGTTCCTCACCACCGAGGCGGTCGTGGCCGAGAAGCCCGAGAAGGAGAAGGCTCCGCCCATGCCGGGCGGCGGCGACATGGACTTCTAGTCCCGTTCGCCGGACGTCTGCGAAGCGGCCCTCCGTTCAGGAGGGCCGCTTCGCGTTCGGGGGGTGAACCGCCTGCCCGCCCGGGGCGAAGAACGGGTGAAGGAGCCCCCTCTCTCTCACCGAGGCCCCGGAGCCATCCGGGGCCTCGGCCCGTTCCCGGGGAACCCCCTTCGAGCGACCGTGCCAGGATAGGCCGTGAGCACCGCGCGCCTGCACCTGACGTTCCCCGGCCGGCTCGCGTCCGAGCCGATCCTGCATCGCCTCGCGACGGGGTTCGGGCTGGTGACCAACATCCGTCGCGCCAACATCGAGGAGCGCGGCGGCTGGGTCATCGTCGAGGTCGGTGGCGACGACGAGCGGATCGCCGAGGCCGTCGCCTGGCTTGCCGAGGAGGGGCTCGCGGTGGACCGGATCGATGAGTGAGTGGCGGACGCTCGCCGGGCGGATCGCGGCCTGATGCTCGAGAAGCGCATCGAGATCCGCTGGCGTGACGTCGACGCGTACGGTCACGTGAACAACGCCGTGTACCTGAACTACCTGGAGGAGGCCCGGGACGCCTGGGTCCAGGGGGTCCTCGGCGCCGCATCCGACAGCACCTGGGACTTCGTGCTCGCCCGTGTGGCGATCGACTTCAAGGCCGAGCTCACGCAGGACGACGGCGCCGTGATCGTCACCTGCGACCTGGACCGGATCGGGCGCTCGAGCGTGGGCACGCGGGAGGAGGTCCGAAAGCTCGACGGGACGCTCTCGGCCGAGTCGACCTCGGTCGTGGTGCCCCGCGATCCACGGACCGGGCGTTCCCGGCCGCTCACCGACGCCGAACGGGCGGCGCTGGAGGCCGAGCGCAGGGAGTGAGGCGCCCGCTCAGGTGAGGATGCGGCGGGCGTGCACGAAGTGGTCCTCGTACCAGTTGTTCGAGACCCAGGTGAGCGTCACGCCGGCGTTGCTGCCGCCCGAGTCGATCGCCCAGCCGCCGCCGATGAACGTGTCGACGTGGTCGACCCTGCCGTCGTCGTCCCCGTCGTAGAACAGGAGGTCGCCGGGGCGCTTGTCGTCCCACCGGACGTGCTTGCCGACGGCGGCCATCGATGCCGACACGCGCTCCGGAAGGGACCATCCCTCGTAGTCCCGCGGCGGCGTGGGATCCCATCCCGAGACCGGCTGCTTCATGACCCACCACGTGAGGCCCGAGCAGTCGAACCCGCCGACCGGCTGGGCGCCGCAGCAGTAGCCGGAGCCGGTGGGTACGTTCCACTCGCCGGCCCACACGTACGGGTACGCGACGTACTTGACGGCGAACGCCACCACGCGCTGCAGCTTCTTCGACAGGTTGGGCAGCGTCATCGTCGCGTACTTCGACAGCGAGTCGTGCATCCACGTCGGCTCGGTCGAGGCTCGGAACAGCGACCAGGCGACCTCGGCCCGCGAGAGCGGATCGTCGGGGCCGACGTCGAGCGACTCGCCGCCGTGGTTGTAGCGCAAGCCGATCCGCATCCCGATCAGCAGCGTGCCGAAGTCCTTCGGCGTGTCGATCGCCGTGCCGTCGCGCAGGTGCAGCGCGTCGGCGCCGGCCGCGAGGTCTCCGAACCCGATCGCGAGCACCAGCGCCCGATGCACCTCGCGCGTCGTCACCGGGTCGTTCGGGCGGAACGAGCCGTCCTGAGCCGTCTCCATCCAGCCGGCCGAGACCGCGACGTTGGCGAAGCGGAAGAAGTTGTCGGTCGACGGGAGGTCGGGGAACGACAGGTTCGCATCCTGTCCGACGCCCGCACCGAACGCGCGGAACAACGCGCGGGCGAACAGGCCGCGGCTCTCGCGCTTGTCGGGCCGGAACTCGTACCGGCCGTCGGCGCCGGCCTTCCAGTCGCGCATCCAGTCGTTGGTCGCGCCCACGTAGTCGATCGCCGTGTGCGCCCACAACGAGTTCGGGACGTCGGACCAGCGGACCTCCGTCGCGAGCGCCCCGTCGGGGCTCCGCGATGACACGTCGACGGTCCACGTCGGGGGACCGGAGCCGGGCTCGCCGGCCCGGAGCCCGCCGCCGGAGGGCGAGGAGGAAGCGGCCTGCGGCAGGAGCAGCAGGCTCGCCGAACACGCGAGCACGGCGACGGCGCGCCGCAGGGGCCGGGCGGGCATACCGGTGTACCCTCGGCCTCCGCGCCCCGGGCCTCAAGTCGGTCGAACGGGGGACTCCGCGCCCCCACACGCCGGCTGCGCTAGCCTGCCGGGCGTGCTCGGCGAGGTCGAGGCGGTCGTGCTCGAGGTCAAGCCCTGGGACGTCCACGGCGTCGGCTACGTGGACGTCACCGTGGCCTATCGGGACCGGTCGACCGAGGTCGCGCGCCTGGGCCCGGAGAGCGTCCCGCAGGACCTGCGGGCCGGCGAGCCGGTCGTCGTGAGCAAGGCGGTCAACATGATCGTGGCGATCCGGCGCGCCTGATGTTCGCCTGGACCTATCTCGACGGCTCGGGGGAGGAGGTCGGCACCTCGCCGGCGTTCGACCGGGCCGAGCAGGCCGAGGAGTGGATCGGCGCTTCCTGGCCGGATCTGCTGGAACGGGGGATCGAGGCCGTGATCCTTCGCGACGGCGAGCGCGAGCGGGACGTCTACCGGATGGGCCTGGGAGCCGAGTAACGCGGCGTCAGGAGGTCGGGCCCTGCCCGCGGACCTTCTCGACGCTCGACAGCGCCTCCCGCAGGTCCTTCAGCCACTCCTCCTGCTTCTCCGCAACCAGGCGGACGCACCACGCCAGCGCGTGGCTGCGCGAGCGCGCCACGCCCCCCTCCACCAGCGTGTCCAGGACCCGCCGCTCCGGCATCCGAAGGCGCGTCATGGCCGGCACGCTCACGGTGGTGAACAGCGTTCGGACGTCCCCGCACTCGGCGCCCCAGGACACCCGGCGGCCGAACCGGTGCTGGGCCTCGTCGGCGATCCGCATCCGGCGTTCCCGGGTGTCCTCGCGGAACCCATCGATGCGCGCCGAACGCGCCGCCGCGGCGGCCTCGGCCGTCGCGTCGTCCGGGAGCTCGGGGTCGGCGAGCGTGCCCACGACCAGGATCTCCTCCCGGTCGGAGGTCACGTCCGGAGCCCCCACGAACCAGTCCGAGGGCATCCGGCCCGCGAACCAGCCGCTCAGCTCCTCCGGGGAGGCATAGCCACCGTGCGTCATGCCCGAGATGATTACACAATTACAGGTAATTGGCAAGCCGCGAGCGAGTGCGGACATCGGTCCGCGGTCGACGGCGGAGACGCGAGATGGAACGATGTCCGGCGGCCCGGCGCCGCCGGGAACGGAGGTGTCATGAGCCAGACCGAACGCGCCGGAGCCCGGACCGCCGGCATCGTGGCGATCGTCGGCGGTGCCCTGCTCGCGGTCGCATCGTTCCTCCCATGGGCGGAGGTCTCGGGCCAGGGCGCGAGCGTCACCGCGAACGGCATCGACGGATCGGACGGGTACATCACGCTCGGGGCCGGGATCTTCGCCGTCCTCGTGGGTGTCGTGATGCTGATGCGCGGCGCGAGGAGGATCCTGGCCGTGCTGGCGATCCTCGCGGGGATCGTCGGGGGCGGGCTCGGCCTGTACGACGCAGTCACCGCCAAGGACAGCGTCCTGGACGCCGCGGCCGAGGAGCTGGCGCCGTCGTTCGGCGTCTCCCAGGACCGGGTGCGGTCGGCCCTGGACCAGGCCGTGGACGCGGGGCAGATCGGCGTGTCGGTCAGCTTCGGGCTCTACCTCGTGATCGTGGGAGGGATCGTCGTGGTCGTCGGGGGCATCCTCGGCCTCCGGGACTCGGCCCCCGAGAACGTCGCCGCCACGCCCGGAGCGGTGCCCGCCGGCCCGTCCTCGCCCGAGACGGTCGTCTCGCCTCCACCGCCGCCGCCCGGCCCCGACGACGCGTAGCGCGATGGAACGAAGGGCAGCCGTCGCCGGCGTGCTGGCCCTGGTCGGCGGCGTGGCGGCGGTTCTCGGCTCGTTCCTGCCGTGGGCCGAGATCTCGGCGGGCCCGTTCACCGAGCAGGCCAAGGGGATCGACGGCTGGGAGGGCAAGGCCGCGATCCTCGCGGGCATCGTGATGATCGCGGCCGGGGCGCGCGTCCTGGCCGGTTCGCACCAGGCGATCATGCGGATGCGGCCGGGCGCGGCGATCGGCGGCGTGGTCGCGCTCGGGGTCGGGCTGTACACGGCGCTCACCGCCCGCGAGCAGCTGCTCGACGCGGCGCAGGGGCAGGTCCCGCGCGCCGAGGTCGAGCGCGCTCTCGACAGCGGCCTGCTCGAGCTCTCGATCGCGATCGGGCTCGTCATCGTGATCGCGGGCGGCGCCCAGGGGATCCTCGCCGCCCTGCTCACGATCGGCGTCACCCGGCCGGCGGCCTCTTCGAGCTCCGGCGCCGGCCTGCGCGGCTGGGCGGCCGGCCCGCAGGTGCCGCCGGCGCCGCCCGCGCCCGATGCGGCGCCGCCTCCTCCGCCACCCACCGATCGGGGACCGTCGGGATGAACACGCAGGAGCACCTGCTCGACACGGGCGGCCGGCGCACCGTGGACGTCACCGATCTGGTCCGCTCGTTCTGCGCGGCCGACGGACGGGACGGCCTGGTGAACGTCTACGTCCCGCATGCGACCGCCGGCCTGGCCGTGATGGAGACCGGTTCGGGCTCGGAGGAGGACCTCGAGGAGCTGCTCGAACGCGTCCTGCCGCGCGACGACCGGTACCGGCATCGGCACGGCTCGGTCGGTCACGGCGGCGACCATCTGCTCCCGGTGTTGATCGCCCCGTCCCTATCGATCCCGGTCGACGCGGGCGAGCCCTTCCTCGGCACGTGGCAGCGCGTCGTCGTGGTCGATCCGAACCGCGAGAACGACCGGCGGCGCCTGCGCCTGACCTTCGTCCCGGCCTAGGCTCGGGTTACAGGTACAGGCCCGGCTGCCGCTCCTTGCCGTCGGGCGAGGAGGAGACCGCCTGCACGTCGCGTTCGCGAAGGAGCAGGCAGTCGCGCCCGTCGAGCTCGACCTCCAGCCCGGCCTGCGGCAGGTACAGGATCCGGTCGCCGGTGCGCGCCGTCCGGACGTCGGGCCCGACCAGGAGCACCTCGCCCCACACGCAGCGCTTCGGCGCCGGCGCGGCCGTCGCGGGGATGAGCAACCCGCCTCGCGACGTGCGTTCCCCGTTCTCGGGGTTCTCGACGACGATGCGGTCGCCGGTCAGCCGGATCTCCTCCGACCTCGCGGACGAGCGCTTCTTCCGCGTCTTCTTCGGACGGGCCTTGGACGGTTCGGAACCCTCGGCCATGCGAGCGATCGTACCGCGGCGTCCCGAGCGACCGGGTGAACGCGCCCGCACGCGGGTACCATGCACCGCCGATGAACGCCAGCGAAGTGCTTGCCGATGCCGTGGACACGTTGAAGGCCTCGACCGCGATCGACCACTGGCAGCGCGACCGGGAGCAGATCGAGGCCGACGAGCTGTTGCGCTTCGCGATGGGCGTCGACCGCGTTCGCCCCCGGGACCAGGTCTCGCCGGCGGTGCGGCGGCGCTTCGGCCGCATGATCGAACGGCGCGCCGACGGCGAGCCGGTGCAGCTGATCATGGGCCACGCCGTCTTCCGCGGGCTGGAGATCGCCGCGCGGCCCGGCGTGTTCGTCCCCCGCGATTCCACCGAATTCCTTGCGGAGCAAGCGATCCGGCGCCTCGTGCGACGCAGGCGGCCGGTCGCCGTCGACCTGGCGACCGGCGGCGGCGCCGTCGCGCTGTCGATCGCGAACGAGGTGCCCGGCGCGCGGGTGTTCGGCTCGGACATCTCGCTGGCGGCGGTCAGGGTCGCGCGTCAGAACGCGGAGGGGTTGCGGCTCCGCGCGACCTTCGTGCGTGGAGACCTGTTCGGCGCGCTGCCCCGGCGCATCGCCCGGGAGGTCGACGTGATCACGCTGCATCCGCCGTACGTGGCCCGCGGCGAGGTCCGGGAGCTGCCCGAGGAGATCCTGCGGTTCGAGCCCGTGCACACGCTCACCGATCGCAGCCCCGACGGCCTCGGGCTCATCGGGCGTGCCGTCGCGGAGTCGCCGGCGTGGCTCCAGCCCGGCGGGTGGCTGCTGATCGAGGTGAGCCCCGACCGCGCGCGCTCGGTCGCGGCGGTCATGCGCAGGGGCGGGTTCGTCGAGGTCCGCAGCACGATGGATCGCGGGTTCAAGGTGACGCGCGTGCTGGTGGGGCGGCTGGCCGCATGAGCCCGGATCGGCTCCGGTACGGCACCTGGCCCTCGCCCATCAGCGCGGCGCGGGCGGCGCAGGCCTGCGTGCGCCTGGCCGAGCCACGCGCCGACGGCGAGGCGACCACGTGGATCGAGCGGCGGCCGAACGAGAGCGGGCGCTACGTCGTGGTGCGTTCGGACGCGGCGGGTTCGGTGCGCGACCTGACCCCGCACGGCTTCTCGGCCCGGACGCGCGTCCACGAGTACGGAGGCGGCTCGTACGCGACGTTCGGCGACACCGTGTTCTTCAGCAACGACGCCGACCAGCGTGTGTACCGGCAGGACGACGCGGCCGAGCCCGTCCCGATCACCCCCGAGCCCGAGACCGAACGCGGGCTGCGCTACGCGGACTTCGACGTGTCGCCGGGCGGCGAGCGCATCGCGTGCGTCCGCGAGCGCCACGAGGAGGACGGGACGGTGATCAACGAGCTGGTGACGTTCGGGACCGACGGTTCGCCGGCGTCGGTCCTCGCGTCGGGCCGCGACTTCTACGGCGCCCCGCGATGGGCGCCCGACGGGACGCACCTCGCGTTCCTGTGCTGGGACTTCCCGCAGATGCCGTGGGACGGCACCGAGCTCGGGGTCGTCCACGTCGCCCCCGACGGGACCGCCGGCGCCGAACGCCGCGTCGCGGGCGGGCCGAGCGAGTCGGTCTTCCAGCCCTCGTGGAGCCCGGACGGCCGCGTGCACTTCGTCTGCGATCGCACGGGCTGGTGGAACCTGTATCGCGAGGACGCGGCGGGCGAGGTCGTCAACCTCACGCCGGCCGAGGCGGAGTTCGGCGTGCCGATGTGGGTGTTCGGATACGCGACCTACGCCTTCCTGTCGGACAGCCGGATCGTGGTCACCTATCGCCGAAAGGGCGTGCACCACATGGCGCTGCTCGACCCGGCGACGGGCGAGATGCTGGATCTGGATCTCCCGTTCACCTGCTTCGACTCGTACCTGTCCGTCGCGGGTCAGCGACTGGCGTTCATCGCGGGCGGCGCATCGATCCCGATGCAGGTCGTCTCGCTCGACTTCTCGACGCGCGCGGTCGAGGTCCTGTGCGAGAGCGAGCGGATCGAGTTCGACCCGGGCTACATCGCCGAGCCCGAGCCGATCGAGTACCCGACCACCGGGGGCCGGACCGCGCACGCCTACTACTACCCGCCCACCAACCCCGAGGCGTTCGGGCCCGAGGACGAGCGGCCGCCGCTGGTGGTCAACATCCACGGCGGGCCGACCTCGGAGGTCTGGCCGGAGCTCGAGCTGGAGGTCCAGTTCTTCACCAGCCGGGGGCTCGCCTACGTCGACGTGAACTACGGCGGGAGCACGGGATACGGCCGCCCGTTCCGCGAGAGCCTGTACGGGCGATGGGGCGAGGTCGACGTCGACGACGCGATCGCCGCCGCCCGCTCCCTGGTCGAGCGCGGCCTGGCCGACGGCGACCGGCTGGTCATCACCGGCGGGAGCGCCGGCGGCTGGACCGCCCTGTGCGCGCTCGCGTTCCGAGACGCGTTCGCCGCGGGCACCAGTTACTTCGGTGTCTCGGACCTCGAGCCGTTCGCGAAGGAAACGCACAAGTTCGAGTCGCGGTACCTGGACCTGCTCGTCGGCGCGCTGCCCGAGGCCGCCGACGTCTGGGCGGCGCGCTCGCCGGCGCGTCACGCGGACGGCATCCACCGCCCGCTGCTGATCCTGCAGGGCGACGAGGACGAGGTCGTCCCGCCGGCCCAGGCGGAGGTCATCGTCGCGGCGCTCGAGCGGCAGGGCCTGCCCTACGCATACCTGCTGTTCGAGGGCGAGCAGCACGGGTTCCGCAAGGCCGAGAACATCATCCGGTCGCTCGAGGCCGAGCTGACGTTCTACGGCCTGGTCCTGGGGTTCGAGCCCGCCGACGACCTGCCCCACCTGGACGTCCGCAACCTGGCGGACATCGGACGGGCGTCGTGAGCGCTGTTCGGAGGGGGGTGCGGGGGGCCCGGTCCTTCGACCCGGCCCCCCGCTCGAGAGGGGGCGCATCCTCTCGTGGCGTCGGGAACCGTAGCCGGGGCCTGTGAAGGGCCCGCGGCGCGCTTGTGACGGAGCCGTGAACCTAGTGCTTGACCGGCCAGGTCGCGGCCGCCAGGGCGGCGCGCCCGATCCGGCGCGTGAAGCTGCGCCGGTCAAGGGCCTTGCTCCGGCGCGTCGAGCGGGCCAGGCGGTCGGCCTCGGCCTCGCGATGACGATCGGCGATCTGGTACCTGGCCATCTCTCCGCTGAACATCCGCGCACCTCCTTCGGAAGACGCCTCGAACGCTATGCCCCGGGGGTCGCCACGCTCGGTGACAACGCGCACCGGCGGCCGGTGACCTCCGTCACGTTGCGGTTCCTTGCTCTCGGGTCGAAGATGCGCCCGTGATGCGTCGGGGAGCGTTCGGGGTGCTGGTGGCGGCCTTCCTCGGCGTGCTCGTGGCCGGCGCGGCGCCGGCCGGGGCGCAGTCGCCGTCGCCGAGCCCGTCCAAGGGACCGACCGTCTCGGGCCAGGTCTCGGGATCCCTCGCCAAGGGCAAGACCCTCTCGATCCGGGTGGACGCCTCGATGCCCGGGGGCTGGCAGGGCCTGCACCTGATCCAGATCGTCGTCCGCTCCGGGAGCCGTACGCTCGAGGAGATGGTCTACGACATCGAGGACGACAAGCTGACGATCGCCGGACAGGCCGTCATCTCGGGGACGGGCGCGGTCGGCGTCGGCGAGCACCTTCGGGTGAGCGGGGCCGACGTGATCCGGACCACGGGTGCCGGCAACCTGTCGCTCCAGATCAACGCGGACGTGATCAAGACGATCCCCCAGGGCACCCGGTTCGACATGCGCGTCATCAGCGACACGGGGGAGATGGCGCGGGCCACGGAGTCGCTCGCGGAGCCCGAGACCGGCGGCGGGTTCGGCTGGGGAACGCTGATCGCGTTCGTCGCGGTGGCGCTGTTCGCCGGCGGCTTCGTGGGCAACCTGTTCGCGAACAAGCGGCGGCCGCAGCCTGGGTTCTCCGTCTACGGGGCCGTACAGCGCAAGCTCGACGACGACAAGGCGGCGAAGGGCACGTCGTGAAGACCGCGAGCGTGTACGGCCTGATCTCCGAGCGCGCGGAGGCCGACGGCACCACGGGCCCCGACACCTGGCAGCGGCTCGCCGAGCTCACGGACCCGGCCGAGTTCCGCCCCAAGCTCCGAGAGGACATCGAGACGCGCGTGTTCAAGCAGCGCTGGGGCCCCGGCTACGCGATGGTGGCGAACCCCCGGGACCTCATCCACTTCCGGCTCCAGGTGTCCGACCTCGATCTGCTGAAGCTGATGGACGGCACGCGCACGGTCAAGGAGATCGTCGTCGAGCGGTTCGAGGACTCGGGCGAGCTCGAGCTCGCCGGCGTCATCGACATCGTCCGGTCGCTGTACGAGGGAAACTTCCTGGAGCAGCGGTACGTCGACGTGTCGGAGATGGTCAGGCGGGCCATGGACCCCGTGTCCGAGGGCCGGCGCAAGGCCCGGCAGTTCGGCAAGACGCTGACGATCGAGTGGGACGGCGCGCACCGCCTGGTGTCGTGGATCTACGACCACGGCCTGAAGTACGTCTTCAACTGGGCGGCGGTGGTCGTGCTCATCACCATCGCGGTCGTCGGATTCGGCTTCTTCGTCGACCTGATCCGGTCCAACGACTTCGACATCGCCGGACGGTCGATCGCGATCAGCTTCATCGTGCTGCTCGTCCTCGACTACGTGATGGTCTTCTGTCACGAGCTCGGGCACGCACTGGTGGTCGTGCACAACGGGCGCCGGATCCGCAACGCCGGGTTCCAGATCTACTTCGGCTCGCCGGCGTTCTTCGTCGAGAGCTCGGACGGGCTGATGATGCCCCGCGGGCAGCAGATCCTGGAATCGTTCGCCGGCCCGTTCGCGCAGCTGGTCCTGGCGGGGATCGCCGCGTTCCTGGCCTGGGAGTTCCCGGGATGGCTCCTGGCCGAGACGATGTACAAGTTCGCCGTCCTGAACTACCTCGTCGTGATCATGAACCTGATCCCGCTGCTCGAGCTGGACGGCTACTACATCCTGGCCGACCTGATCGAGGTGCCCGACCTGCGCGAGCGCTCGCTCACGTTCATGCGCCACGACTTCATCCACAAGCTCGTGACCCGCGACCGCTTCAACAAGCGCGACGTCGGGCTGCTGCTGTACGGCGTCCTCGGCGTGGCGTTCACGGTCTTCTCGCTGTGGACCGCGTGGTTCTACTGGCAGACGGTGTTCGGCGGTCTCGTGTCGAGGCTCTGGAGCGAGGGAGCGGTCACCCGGCTGCTGCTGGTCGTCCTGGCCGCGTTCATCGCCGGGCCGCTGCTCCGGGGGCTGATCAAGCTGCTCCGCGCGGTCGTGCGGGAGCTGATGACGGTCTGGCGACGGATCAAGTTCCGGCTGGAGACGAGTTGGCGTGTCGAGGCGTCCGAGCTGATCGACGCGCTGCCGATGTTCGAGGACATCCCCGTCGACGCGCTGAACGACCTCGCCGGGCGCGTCCGCCTTCGGGCGCTGACGCCCGGACAGGCCGTGTTCCGCCAGGGCGACCGTCCGAACGCCTTCTACGTCGTGCGCAAGGGCGTGCTCGAGGTCGTCGAGGAGAACTCGGACACCGGCGACGAACGCGCGCTGCGGGCGCTCGGCCGCGGGGAGTCGTTCGGGGAGCTCGGCCTGGTGTCGAACGCGCCGCGGGCGGCCACCGTCAGGGCGGTCGACCGGGTCGAGCTGTTCGAGGTGGACGAGAGCAGCTTCGACCGGCTGCTCGCCGACCGGATCGACCTGCCGGATCTCGAGCCCACCCTGCAGCAGCTGGCCGAGCTCCGCCGCCTGAACTGTTTCAGCAACATGGGGACGCAACAACTCTCGGAGGTCCTGGTTCGAGGGGAGTGGGTCGCGTTCGCGCCGGGCCAGGAGGTCATGCGGCAGGGCGACATCGGCGACGCGTTCTATGCGATATCGTCCGGCCAGGTCGACATCGTCCACGACGGGACGGTGGTCAATACGATCGGGGCGGGTTCCTATTTCGGAGAGGTGGCATTGCTGATGGACGTGCCGAGAACCGCCACGGTGGTCTCCAGGACGCCGGTCCGCGCGTTCCGTATCGATCGCGAAGGCTTCGACGCGCTGGTGGGCGACGCGTTCCGGCGCGGCTCGCTGGTTTCGCACTTCGTCACCGAAGAGCTGGCGCACTGACCGATGGACTGCTGGCACTGCAAGCGGAGCGCCGTCGGGGTCTGCCGGTTCTGCGGCCGGGGGATCTGCGAGGACCATCTCCAGACCCAGCCGTTCATCCTCGAGATGTTCCGGGCCAAGGACGTCCCGCAGGTGCTCGTCGTCGAGGACGCCCTGTACTGCGGCGCCTGCACGCCGCGCCCCGACCCGCTGGAGCTTCCCGAGCTCGACTCCATGTGACGAGCGTCACATCGGTTCCTGTGACGGACATCACCCAGGGAACCGTGACGCGCGACACACGCACCCGGTGACGTGGAGGGGCAGGATTCCGTCATGAGTCGGGCCCGAACAGGGCAAGAGCGGATGGGGGGGAGGTGACCATCGTGGCGGAGAAGAAGATCTCCCCGAAGGCGCCGGCCGATTCGGCCAAGAAGGAGTCCGGGAAGACGGAGGCTGCCACTCGCGTCTCTCGCGTGAAGCGCATGAAGCGGCAGAAGAGAGTCAAGCGGGTCAAGAAGTAGCGCAAAAGACCATTCGGAACCGGGCCGGGCCGCCTCAGGCGGCCCGGCCCGTTCGTTGTCCGTCATGACATCCCACGAGAGGGAACGGTTGACTACGCTTGCGTACGTGGGCACCGGGGAGGCGACCGGGGACGTCATCGAGGCGATGGCTCAGACCCCGCTGTTCGAGGGGGCCTCGACCAGGACGATCTCCGCGCTCGCCGACCAGGGCGTCATCCGGCGATACCGGCGGGGGACGTACCTGTTCCACCAGGGCGACGAGGCACCCGACATCCACTTCCTCGTCCGCGGGCGCATCGAGATCAGCTCGCTGACCTCCAACGGCCACCGGCAGCTGCACACCACGCTCGAGACCCCGCAGTTCTTCGGCGAGCTGGGCGTCCTGGGCGACCAGCCCCGCTCGGCCGCCGCGCTCGCCCTGGACGAGTCCGAGATCTGGCGCGCCGAGGCGGCGGACTTCCTCGAGTTCCTGACCGAGGAGCCCCCGGCGGCCCAGGCGATGCTCCGGGCGCTCGCGCGGCAGGTGCTGTCGCACGAGGCCTTCGTCGAGGACCTGTTGTACCTGGACCTGAAGGGCCGGGTGGCCAAGCGCCTGCTGCAGCTCGTGACCCCGTCGCTGGACGACCTGCCGGAGGACGGGGCGGTCGTGCCGTCGATCGTGACCCATGCCGACCTGGCGAGCCTGTGCGGCGGGAGCCGGGAGAACGTCACCCGCATCCTTTCGGACTTCCAGCGGCGCGGCTACGTCGAACGCGACGGCCGACGCTTCGTCCTGCAGAAGATCGGCGGTCTGGCCAAGCTGGCGGGGCTATGACCTACCGGACCTTCCGGCGGCGCCTGAGCGAGGCGACCGCGGCCCACGACTGGCTCGAGGGCATCTCGTTCGTGATCGGCGTGGCCTTCCTCGCGCTGGCGGCGGTCTGCGTGTGGGGCATCGTCACCGCCGTGGCGAACATCGGCGACACGGCATCGCTCCCCGGCACGTACGCGGTGGGAGGCTTCCTGGAGATGACCCGCGGGCTCGCGATCGTGCTGTTCTCGGTCTTCGCCCTGGTCGCCGTCGCGGTGGGCTGGTTCTTCGCGGGGGACACCTTCAGGCGGTGGTTCGGCCGCCTTCGCCGGCGCGGCTGAGGTTCGCTCAGCCGCCGATCGCGGACATCGAGCGCTCGGGCTGCACGAAGTCCGGGTGGTTGATCCGATGTCCGGACCACTTGCGCCACACGGTCTGCCGCACCAGGGTCTCGAGATCGTCGTCGGAGGCACCGGCGCGCAGCGGCCCGCGGAGGTCGGTCTCCTCGAGCGCGAACAGGCACGCCCGAACCTCGCCCTCGGCCGTGATCCTCAGCCGGTTGCACGTGTCGCAGAAGGGCTGGGTCACGCTGCCGATCACGCCGATCCCACCGGGCGCGCCGTCGGCGAACCGGTAGCTCGTCGCCGGCTCGGCGTCCGGGCCCTCGGGCACGAGCGGGAAGATCGCGTCGATCGCGTCCACGATCCGCGCGGACGAGACGACCTTGGCGCGTTCCCATGCGTGCTGGGCGTCGAGCGGCATGTACTCGATGAACCGGACGACGCGGTCGTGCTCCCTGGCCCACCCGGCAAGGTCGACGACCTCGTCGTCGTTGGTTCCGCCGATCACGACGCAGTTGATCTTCATCGGGACCAGGCCCGCGTCCTCGGCGGCCGCGATGCCGGCCAGCACCTTGTCGAGCGCGTCCCGCCGGGTCATCTCCTCGAACCGATGCCGGAGCAGCGAGTCCAGCGACACCGTCACCCGGTCGAGCCCGGCATCGGCCAGTGGCCCGGCCAGACGGTCGAGGAGGACGCCGTTGGTGGTCATCGACAGGTCGACCCCCGGGGCGGTCTCGCGGAACATCCGGATCAGCTCGGGCAGGTCGGCGCGCACAGTGGGCTCGCCCCCGGTGACCTTGACCGAACGGATCCCCAGGCGGTCCACGAACAGGCCCAAGAGGCGGGTCAGCTCCTCGAAGGTCAGGATCTCGTGCTTGGGGAGCCAGGCCAGGCCCTCGGCCGGCATGCAGTAGGTGCACCGGAAGTTGCACCGGTCCGTGACCGAGATCCGCAGGTCGTCGGCGACCCGGCCGAACGTGTCGACGAGCGGCCCCGCGAAGGGGGCCGGCGTCGTGGGCGGCTGCCAGGTATCCATCGGAACCATCAGCCTACTGCGAGGCCGGGGGAAGCCTCTCCCGGGGTCAGGTCGCCTCGTGGGACGGCGGCAGGAGCCCGCCGACGGTCTCGAGCGTCGCCTGCAGGGCGTCGGCTCGCGAGGCACCGCGGGCCACGTTGCCCCCGACCGCCGATCCGATCAGGAAGGCGGCCAGCGGGGTGAGCTTGCGCTCGACGCGATGGGCGACGTCCCTGGACGCTCGGAGCAGCCGGGTCGTCTGGTCCTGCGTCAGCGGCTCCTCGCCGAGCGCCTCTGCCAGCCGATCGATCCACGCGTCCATCGCACGATCCCTTCCCTCGTGAGTGCCGTTCCGAACCGTACCCCCGACGGGGCGTGCCCGCCGTTCGTCTGGCAGGATGAGCCACGATGAGCGCGATGCGCGCGGCCGTCGTGACCGTGTCCGACGGCGTCACCCGGGGGACGCGTGAGGACGCCTCCGGGGATGCCGCCGAGGAGCTGCTGCGCGGCGCGGGCTTCGACGTCGCGGGCCGCGAGGTCGTCCCGGACGAGGGGCCGGCGATCGAGGCGATCCTACGGGCGCTCGCCGACGAGCGAGCGTTCGACCTGGTCGTGACGACCGGCGGGACGGGGTTCGGCCCGCGAGACGTCACGCCGGAGGCCACCCGCGAGGTGATCGAACGCGAGGCGCCCGGCCTGGCCGAGCTCATGCGGCGCGAGGGGCTGCGCGAGACCCCGATGGCCGCCCTGTCCAGGGGCGTGTCCGGCTCCCGCGGCTCGACGCTGATCGTCAACCTCCCGGGCAGCCCGAGCGGCGTCCGCGAGGGTCTCGAGGCCGTGCTCCCCGTGGTGCCGCACGCGATCGCGCTGCTTGCCGGGGCGACCGGCGAGCATCCGACCGGGCACACCGGGGGGAACGGACACGATCATCGCGTCGCGACGGCGCCGTGGGTCGAGGCGAAGGCCGTGAGGATCCACGGGTCGCCCCCGTGCCGCGTCGGCAACGCGATGCGGATCGTCCCCGATGGCGAGGTGCACGGCACGCTCGGGTGCGCCGAGTTCGACGAGGCGGCCGTCCGGGACGCCGCCGGCATCCTCGCGTCCGGCCCTCCCCAGACGCGCACGTACCACCACGAGCAGGGGGACGTCGAGGTGTTCCTCGAGCCGCATCGCCCGGCCCCGACCCTGGCGATCGTGTCGGCCACCGACGTCGCGCGCGAGCTCGCCTCGCTCGCGCCCGGGCTGGGCTACACCCCCGTCCTGATCGAGGGGCGTTCCGAACGCGTGACCGACGCCGACCGGCGCGCGACGCGCGTCCTTCCAACGCTCGCCGAGCTCGAGATCGACGGAGACACCCGCGTGGTGTTCACCGACCACGACGCCCCGGAGGTCACCGAGACGCTGGCCTCGGTCCTGCGTTCGCCGGCCCGGTTCGTCGGCGTGATGGGCAGCAAGCGGCACGTCGGACCGTACGTGGCCGGTCTGCGCGATCGGGGGTTCGGCGAGGACGACCTCGCTCGGATCCGCTCGCCGCTCGGCCTGGACCTCGGCGGCCGCAGCCCCTCCGAGATCGCTCTGTCGATCGCGGCCGGCCTCGTCGCCGACGCCAACCAGCGCGACGCCGGCTGGCTGGACCGATGAGCCCGCCCAGGCGCACGGGTGTGGCGTCCGAGCCTCGCTACGTCGCGCGCAACCGGGCGAACTGGAACCGCGAGGCCGACGCGTACCAGAGCGAGCACGGTTCCCAGCTGAACCGGTTCGACCGGCCCCGGTGGGGCACGTTCGGGATCCCGGAGTCCACGCTGAACGTCCTGGGCGACGTGAAGGGCAGGGACGTGCTCGAGTTCGGATGCGGCGGCGCGCAGTGGTCGATCAACCTCGAGCGGATGGGGGCCCGCGCGGTCGGGCTCGACCTGTCGATCCGCCAGCTCGCGCACGCGAGGCGGCTGATGGACGAGGCCTCCGTTCGCGTCCCGCTGGTGAACGCGAACGCCGAGCGAACGCCCTTCCCCGACGAGCGCTTCGACGTCGTGTTCTGCGACCACGGCGCGATGACGTTCGCCGACCCCGCGAAGACCGTGCCGGAGGTCGCCCGGCTCCTGCGCCCGAACGGCCTGTTCGCGTTCAACATCGCGAGCCCGCTGATCTGGCTGTGCTGGGGCGACGGCGAGGAGCCACCGGGCCCCGAGCTCGTCCGCAGCTACTTCGGCATGCGGCGCGAGACGTGGGAGACGGTCGAGTTCCAGCTGCCCTACGGGGAGTGGATCCGCCTGTTCCGTGCCAACGGGTTCGAGATCCTGGACCTGATCGAGCTCCGCCCGCCGCCCCGTCCGCGGACGACCTACACGGACTACGCGCCGCTGGAGTGGTCGCGGCGGTGGCCCGGCGAGAACATCTGGAAGCTCCGGAAGCTCGGATGAGCCCGGGGCCCCCGTCCGCGGACCCCGGTCCGTCCCCTCCGAACGCCCGGGCGGGCCTGGCGGCCGCCCTGGCCGTGGGGATCGTCGTGCTCAGCGTCATCGTCCTTCCGCAGGCCAACCCGCGCGCGAGCCGGCCGCCGAACGTGGTCGTGATCCTCACCGACGACCAGCCGAACGACTCGATCCCCAACCCGGACGCGATCATGCCGTTCCTGCAGGGCCGGGCCTTCGATCCGAACGACCACTGGGTCGTGTTCGATCACGCCTTCGTCAACACGCCGCTGTGCTGCCCGTCGCGGGCCACGATGCTGACGGGTCGGTACGCGCACCACACCGGGGTGCTCCACAACGAGGACGGCGAGAAGCTGGACGAGTCGTCGACGATCGCCACGTGGTTGCACGCGGCCGGATACCACACCGGGCTGATCGGCAAGTACCTCAACCACTATCCGTACGGGGGGCCGGGATACGTCCCGCCGGGTTGGGACGTCTGGGCCGCGAGGCACCACGGGGCGGTGGGGCTGCTCTACTACGGCTACACCCTGGTCGAGCAGACGCGGACCGTGCAGTACGGTCACGCGGACACCGACTACTCGACGGACGTGTTTGCGGGCAAGGCCGTCGATTTCATCCGCGAGGCGCCGTCGGACAGGCCCTTCTTCCTGTGGTTCGCGCCGATGGCACCGCACTCGCCGTGGACCCCCGCACCCGGGGACGCCGGCTCGTTCGCGGGTCTCCGGCTCCCGGCGTCGCCCTCCTTCGACGAGCGGGACGTCTCGGACAAGCCGGCGTGGGTCCGGGCGCTGCCCGAGCTCGACGCCGCGTCCAGGGTGGCGATGCGAGCGAACCACCGGCGTTCGTACGAGGCGCTGCTGAGCGTCGACGACGCGGTTCGGCGGATCGTCGACGCGATCCGCTCGCGGGGCGAGCTTCGGGACACGGTGGTGATCTTCACGACCGACAACGGCCTGGCGTTCGGCGAGCATCGGTGGGATCTCAAGAGCTGTCCCTACGCCGTGTGCGTCCAGGTGCCCCTGATGATCCGGATGCCCGACGTCGAGCACCGAACGGAGTCCGAGATGGTGTCCGCGGTCGACCTCGCGCCGACGATCCTCGAGCTCGCGGGAGCCAGACCCGCGGCGACCTTCGACGGGTCGAGCCTGGTCTCGCTGCTGCGGACCGGCAGCCGTGAGGGGCTGCCCGGCGAGCTCTACGCCGAGTTCGCGGGCTCGGACACGATCCCGCCATGGTGGGAGATCCGCACCCGGCGGTTCGCCTACGTCGAGCTCGGCACGGGCGAACGCGAGCTGTACGCACTCCGCGACGACCCCGCCGAGCTCGTCAACGTCGCCGACGCCCCCGCGTTCGGCGACGAGGTCGCTCGCCTAGCCGCGGCGCTCGATGCGTACCGGAGCGCGTGAGGCGAACCGTCGCGGTCCTGGTCGGGGCGCTGGCGCTCCTGTTCCCCGCCGGCGCCCGGGCGGTCGCCGCGGCGCAGGGCGCGCCGCCGGACGTCGTCCTCATCGTCACCGACGACCAGCGCTTCGACACCCTGTGGGCGATGCCGATCGTGTCCCAGCGCCTGGCCGGCCCCGGCGTGACGTTCCCGGACATGTTCGTCGTCAACCCGCTCTGCTGCCCGAGCCGGGCGAGCATCCTGACCGGCGACTACTCGCACACGCACCTCGTGTACCGGCAGGCGCCGCCGTTCGGGCGCTTCGAATGGTTCGACGACCGCTCGACGCTCGCCACCTGGCTGCACGACGCGGGGTACACGACGGGTCTGTTCGGCAAGTACATCGACGGGTACCAGCACGCGGCGGTCACGGGATACGTGCCGCCCGGCTGGGACCGGTGGGTCGCCTTCGTGCACTCGGCGCAGGTGGACTACCAGCTCACGATCGACGGCGAGCTGCGGTCGTTCGGGCACGGCCCCCGGGACCACGCGACCGAGGTGCTCGCCGACGAGGCCGTCTCGTTCATCCGGAGCGGCAGCGGGCCGCTGTTCGTCGAGTTCGCTCCGTCGGTGCCGCACGGGCCGGCGATCCCCTCGCCGGGGGACGAGGACGCCTTCGGGGACCTCGAGCCGGCGCGGCCGCCCTCGTTCGACGAGGCGGACGTGTCCGACAAGCCCGGCTGGGTGCGCGACCTGCCGAGGCTCACGCCCTCGCAGGTATCCGCCGTCGACGCGTTCCGACTGCAGCAGTACCGCTCGCTGCTCGGCCTGGACCGGGCGGTCGGCCGCATCCTCGACGCGCTCGAGCAGGCCGGTCGGCTGGACAACACGCTGATCGTGTTCACCTCCGACAACGGGATCCTGCACGGCGAGCACCGGTGGACGAAGAAGGAGGCTCCGTACGAGGAGGCGATCCGGGTGCCGCTGGTCCTGCGATGGGACGCGGCGAGCTGGGACGCGGGTTCGCAGATGCCGGGGACGTTCGCGCTGAACATCGACCTCGCGCCCACGATCGCCGACGCCGCCGCCGTGCCGCATCCGCCGGCCGACGGTCGGAGCCTGCTTCCCGTGCTGGCGGGTGGCGCGCCGTGGCGCTCGGACTTCCTGGTCGAGCACATGGAGGGGACCAACCCGATCCCGACCTACTGCGCGGTGCGTTCGAAGCGGTGGATGTACGTGAGCTACGCGACGGGCGAGCAGGAGCTGTACGACCTCGAGGCGGACCCGTACGAGCTCGAGAACCTGTCTGCCGATCCCGGCAACGAGCGGGTGCTCGAGGGCCGCCGCGCCCGCCTGCGCGAGCTCTGCTCGCCCGTGCCGCCCGGCTACGGCGACCGAACGGCCACGAGCGTCCCGATCGCGATCGGCCTGCTCGGCGCGCTCGTGGTGTTCGAGGCGGTGCGTTCCCGGCGCCGCACCGTGAAAACGAGGGTCGCCCGATAGGCTAGGCCGCCATGAGCTCGTCCTCCGGTCCGTCGCGGCCCGGTTCGCGGGTCCCGATGCCCAGCCAGCGGCGTCTCGCCCGTCGGCGCGCCGCCCGGCGCCGGGGGTTCGCGGTGTTCCTGGGCGTGCTGGTGATCGTCATCGGGGCGCTCGGCTGGGCGGCGACGCGCGAGGGCGAGGAGAAGGCGGCGTCCGGGGCGACCCCCGGGAACACGGCCGCGACCGGGCCGAACGGCGGGACGAACACCGGTGAGGCGACCGGGGCCGGCGGCACGATCGTGCCGGGCCAGACGCCCATCGAGCACGTCGTGTTCATCATCAAGGAGAACCGGACCTTCAACAACTACTTCGCGACGTACCCGGGCGTCGAGGGCGCGACCGAGGGCGGCACGATCCGATGCAACGAGAACGGATGCGAGGACGGCCCGGTCGTGAAGCTGACGAAGGGGCCGGACGTCTACCCGCACGACCTCACGCACTGCTTCCGGTGCGGCCTGACCGCGATCAACGACGGGAAGATGAACGGCTTCAATCACATGAACGGCCCGATCCCGCAGTCGGAGAACGCCGACCTGTACGGCGCCGACATGAGCGGCTACTCCTACCTCGACCGCGACGGCGTCCCCAGCTACTGGGCCTACGCCGACCGGTTCGTCCTGGCCGACCACTTCTTCACGTCGATGTACGGGCCGACCACGCCCGAGCATCTGTACGCGGTGGCCGCCCAGTCGAACCTTCTGGTGGACAACAAGTCAACGACCGATCACGAGGGCAACTACTGCGACGACCCAACGGAGAACGCGACCAGGTTCAACCCGCACGACGCCCGTCGGAACGCCGAACGCATCATGAAGCTCGAGCGGGAGATCACGAGGAACGGCTCCAACGTCTACGACATCGCGGACTACTGGGGCAGCATCCGCCTGTGCTTCGACATCCCGGTCCTGCCCGACCAGCTGGAGAAGAACGACATCTCCTGGAAGTACTACGCGACCGAGAACGCGTGGATGAACGTCCTGCAGATGATCCGCCACGTGCGGTACGGCCCGATGTGGAACAAGGTCCAGGATCCCACGAACTTCGTCAAGGACGTGAAGCACGAGCGGATGCCCGCCGTGTCCTGGGTCATCCCACCCGAGTCCTACAACGAGCATCCGGGGGCGGGGAAGAGCACCTGCGCGGGCGAGAACTGGACCGTGCACCAGGTCAACGCGATCATGAAGAGCGAGTACTGGCGCTCGACGGCGATCGTCGTCGTCTGGGACGACTTCGGCGGGCTCTACGATCCGGTCGCGCCGCCGCAATTCGACATCAT
>Ga0081455_10001006_pt1 | contig 35740 bp, 28 predicted proteins | sample TabmetS3T2R1_FD_70207 | JGI IMG/M metagenome (GOLD analysis project Ga0081455, IMG submission 70207) | Tabebuia heterophylla rhizosphere microbial communities from the University of Puerto Rico - S3T2R1 | ecosystem: Host-associated > Plants > Roots > Rhizosphere ...
CTCGTCCCGGTGCCCGTCGCGTACGCGGCCGCGGTGCTGCTCTTCGGCGTCGGCATGGCGGTGTCGTTCCTGGCGAGTCCCCAGCTGGCCATCGTGCTCGGGGTCTACGAGGCGGTCCAGCTGGGCTACTGCTTCGGCCTCAAGCACCAGCCGGTGATCGACCTGGCGATCGTCGGGTCGGGCTTCCTGATGCGGTCGATCGCCGGTGGTGTGGCCGCCGGTATCGCGCTGTCGCAGTGGTTCCTGCTGGTCACGGCGTTCGGGTCGCTGTTCATGGTGGCGGGCAAGCGCTACGCCGAGATCATGCTGTTCGAGCGCACCGGTGCGAAGATCCGGTCGTCGCTGAAGAAGTACTCGGCCAGCTACCTGCGTTTCGTGTGGGCGACCGCCGCCGCGATCCTGATCATGTCGTACTCGCTGTGGGCGTTCGAGCTACGTGAGGGCGCCGACCAGTCCGTGTGGCCGGTCATCTCGATGGTCCCGTTCGTGATCGCCGTGCTGCGCTACGCGGTCGACGTCGACGGCGGCACCGCGGGCGCGCCCGACGAGATCGTGCTCAAGGACCGCATCCTGCAGGTCCTGGGTGTGCTGTGGGTCGCGACCCTCGGGCTCACGTTCTACCTGTGACGACCACGTTGGCCCGGCCCGGCGGCGACACGGGGACCCAGCCCGCGACACCCCGCGCGGTGACTCGGCTGGGACTCGGCCGCACGCTGGCCGAACTCGTGCTGGGCACGGTCGCGGCGATCGTGATCAGCCTCGGGCTGCAGTTCGGTGCCAACCGGCTGGGTATCGACCCGGGCACGTACGTTCCGGACGCGCTGGTCAACCTGGCGGTCGCGGTGATCGTCGTCGTGCTGTTCGCCTCGGTGGCCTACCGCGGCGCGGCCCGCTGGCCGCTGTGGGTACGCCTGGGCGGCAGCTGGGCCGCGCTGACCGCGCTGTCCACCCTGCTGCTGGCGATCCCGCTGCAGGGCACCCGGTTCTTCCTGGGCGGCTCCAGTGTGGACAACACGTTCCGCCTGCAGTACCTGGAGCGCATGACCGCGACGACCGGGCTCGCCGACGTCAACTACCACGGTCTGGCCGCCTACTATCCGGGCGGCTGGTTCTGGCTCGGTGGCCGGTTCGCGAACCTGTTCGGCCTGGAGGGCTGGGCCGCCTACAAGCCGTACTCGATCACCTGGGCCGCGGTGTCCGGGGTGGTCGCGTTCGTCCTGTGGAGCCTGGTCGTGCGGCGGCGCATGGCGCTCTTGGCGTCGGTGGCCACGGTGCTGGCCGGGTTCGTCGCCCTCGGCCCCGACGAGCCCTACGCGTGGCCGACGACGGCCTGGCTGGCGCCGGTCATGCTGCTGGCCTGGCACGTGCTCCGCCACCGCGGCCGGGTCCCGGCCTGGACGCTCGTGCTGATCGGCGGCTACCTGGGCTTCTCCGCGGTCACCTACACGCTGCACGTGGCGTTCGGCGTGGCCGCCGTGGTGGTGGTGGCCCTGGTCGCGCTCGCGCTGGACGTCCGCGCGGGCGAACCCGTCGGGGCCGTGCTCAACCGGCTGATGCTGCGCCTGGTGGCCATCGGCGCGGTCACCGCGGTACTCGCCCTGATCACCTGGGGACCGTTCATCCTGGCCGGTGGCCTCGGCAAGCCGAACGTCGCCGCGCACTTCCTGCCCGACATCAGCGCGTACTTCCCGATGCCGTTCACCTCGGCGAGCGTGTTCGGCGTGTTGTGCCTGGCCGGGCTGGTCTGGCTGGTGCTGCGTGCCCGGCGCGAGCCGGTCGCGCTGGTGTTGCTCGTGCTGACCGCGCTGGTCTACGCGTGGTTCGCGCTGTCGAGTCTCGCGCTGCTGGTCCGCACCACGCTGCTGTCGTTCCGGTTCATCGTCACCATCGACGTGGTCCTGGCTGTCGCCGGGGTGTTCGCGCTGGTCGAGCTCGTGCGGGTGCTGCCGAGGCTCATCGGCCGGGCGCGTCCGGTGCGGACGGTCGCGTTCGTGCTGGCCGTGCTCGGCGCGGTGTCGGTGTCCCAGACCATCGTGAGCACGTCGCTGAAGGACGGGGTGGACACCGCCGAGTCCGACTACTACCCGGACGGCTGGACCGCCGCCTCCGGGCACGATCCGAAGCAGGACGGGTACTGGACCGGTGAGCTGATCAGCACGATCGGTGAGCTGACGGGGCGGCCGCCGACCGGGAACATCGTGTTGTCGGCCTACGACCGGCTGCTGTCCTTCGAGCCCTACTGGGGCTTCCAGCAGACCACGCCGCAGTACGCGAACCCGCTGGCCGCCTACCCGCAGCGCAACGACGAGATCCGGTCCTGGGCGACCGCCCGGGACTCGGCCGATCTGCTCGCGCGGCTGCGGGCGAACCCGCACGAGGCGCCGAACGTGTTCGTGCTGCGCCGCGGTGACAACGGTGAACTGCTGGCCCCGGTCGTGTCCGACACGTTCCCGCGGGCGGTGCCGCTGGGCGTGGACGAGGTCGGGTTCGCGCCGGAGCTGTTCTCCGCACCCGAGTTCGAGCGACGCGACGTCGGACCGTTCACGGTGATCGTGGTGCCCTCGGCTTCGGCGATCAGCTGATCGTCCCGGCCGCGCCCCGTGAATTTCTCGACTTCCTCGTACCCCATGGAGTGCGCTGGACCATCGAAACCGCCGCTGGGCAAGCCCACGATTAGCTGAACGTGTGAGCTTCTCGTAAACTGCTGCGTACAGATCGTTTTGTCGAAAACGCAGAGGGGGCACCGGCGTGACCTACCCCCTGTACCGCAGCGGCATCATCGCCGTTGTGGACGGCGTGTCCTACCCGGCCTCGTATACGACAGGCGAGAACTACGTGCACTTCCCGCAGCCGTCCGCGGCGCGACCGGCTCCTTTCCCGCGCCAGGAACTCGCCGGCGCGGTTCCGGTGGAGATGTGTGAACGCGTTTTCTCGGTGCAGGTCTACGCCACCTACCGGAAGCACCGCGTGATGATCGACGCGGCTTTCGAGAACGGCACCGCCCGCGTGCTGGAGGCCGAGTGGGACCACGAGTGGGCCACCGTCAACGGTTTCGTGCAGGAGAACTCCTACGAGTACTACAAGACCGTCGACATGCGTGACCTGCGCGACTACGCCGAACGGCAGAACGACCTGCTCTTCACGCGCTGGCGCGCGGCGCGGTTCGCGCGGCCGATGGACGGGGTCCCCCTGCACGGCGGCTGGCCGAACGGTCAATCGGCGGTCGTCGCCGGCCGGCCGCGCTCCGGTGTGCTGGAGACCGAGGGCGGCCGGGTCGCCGAGGTGAGCACGCGCGCGGAGTACCTCGGCTCCTCGTGCGAGGTCGCTGGGATCACAGTGGACGGTTCGGTCGGAGTTCATTACCTGGGCCTGGATTTCGAGCGCGCCGAGGCGGACGGGTTCCGCTCCGGCGACGACGACCGCTGGTCCAAGACGGTGCACATCTTCGACCTCGCGCGCTACCACGAGCTGCACAGGGACCTGCTGTTCGACCAGTGGCGAGAGTCGAGGGATAGCCTGGCCCGATGAGCCAACCGCAGTACCGGGGCCAGGGCGTGAGCGTGAAGTGACCGAGGTTCTGGACGTTTCCGATGAGGTCGACCGCACCACCCGCCGGTTTCGCCGCGTGCTGCCCCGTGATCCCGCCGTCTGGCTCACGGCCGCGCTTGCCCTGCTGGTCGGCGCCGTGTTCGTCCTGTCCGGCACGGCCTGGAACCAGGGCAAGCTCATCGCGCCGCTGGACGACGTCTACATCCACCTGCAGTACGGGCGGCAGCTGGCCCTGGGGCACTTCTTCCAGTTCAACACCGGTGACGACATCAGTTCCGGTGCGAGCAGCCTGCTGTATGCCTTCGTGCTCGGTGCCGCGTACGCCGTGGGGTTCCACGGCACGTTCTTCCTCGCCTTCGCGATCGGCTTCGGGGTCCTGTGCTTCGCGCTCGCGGCCGGGCTGGTCACGGTGCTGGGCACGAAAGTCGTGTCCCGGCCGGTCGGCGTGTGGGCGGGCGTCCTGGTCGCGCTGAGCGGCCCGCTGGCCTGGGGTTCGACCAGCGGCATGGAGGTCGGCCTCGTCACGCTGCTGGTGGTCGCGATGCTGCTGGCGTTCGTGTCCGAGCGGCCGTGGGCGCGGTTTCGCTACACACCGGTCCTGGGCGGGTTGCTGGCGCTGGCGCGGACCGAGGGCCTGATCCTCGCCGTCGCGCTCGCGTTCGCCGCAGCGTGGACGGTCTGGACGCACCGGCACCTGGCCCGGCCGCGGCGCACCGCGCTTCGAGCACTGTGGACACTGGTGCCGATCGCGGTGGGCGCCGCCCAGTTGCTGTTCTACCAGATCGCCACCGGAACCGCGGCGGCGAACGGTATCCAGTCGAAGTCGTTCCTGTACGACCGGCCGGTGTTCTGGGTCAGCGAGTTCACCGACCGGACGATGGCCAACGCGCGGGCGTTCCTGAGCATCTTCCTGGGTTTCACCGGAGGGGACTTCGCGTTCCCCGGCGCCGTGCTGGTGTTCGCCGCCGGGATGGTCTACGTGTTCCTGACGCGGCCGGTGTGGCGGCCGATGTTGTACGCCCTGACGGCCGGACTGCTGCTGATCCTGGTGTCGGTGTCGACGCTGAGCACCGCGCTGGTGCACGAGCTGCGGTATGTGCAGCCGTTCCTGCCGGTGTTCGTCCTGTTCGTGGTGATCGGCGTGTACGGGCTGAGCCGGATCGCCCCGCGGCCGCGGGCCCGCCGCATCGGGCTGCACGGCGCGCTGGTCGTGGTGCTGGTCCTGTCGCTGGCGACGTTGCCGAGCTGGGCGGTCCGGTTCGGGCGGGCGGCCGCGGCGATCCGCGACACGGACGTCTCGGTGGCGCAGTGGGTCCGCGGCAACCTGCCGCCGGGGGCGATCGTGGCGGTCAAGGACGTCGGTGCGGTCGCCTACTTCAGCGAGCACCGGGTGCTGGACCTGGTGGGCCTGGGCACCAACGGGTTCGCCGCGCCGGCGAACAACGGCACGGGCTCGCTGTACGAGGCGCTCAAGCACCTGCCGGCGAAGGAACGGCCGACGTACTTCGCCGTGTACGACCCGTGGCCCGGTCCCTCGATGGAACCGTTGAAGGACGTCGGGGTGCTGAAGAGGCCGCCCGAGATGAGCTTCGAGGTGGAGGCGCAGCCGGACCTCGCCGGGCGGCTGATCGTCCCGTTCCAGCGGTTGAACGTCTACCAGGCCGACTGGTCGCTCGCGGGCAGCGGCGACGAGCAGGCGGTGCCCGGCCAGCTGCGGGACTACGTGAACGTCGGTGACCTGCACAGCGAGGGCGAGCACGGTTACCAGCCGCTGCCGGCTCAGGTGGGCACCCAGCCATGGACGTCGCTGGCCCGCGTGGGCGACGTGGTCGACAGCTCGCGCCCCGTCGTGGGCGGCGAGGCATTCACGGCGCACAACCTGGTGCCCGGCCGCCCGCTGACGATCACCTCCCGCACGGCCATGCACGGCACGGAGTTCGACACGCGGGTGCTGGTCAACGGGGTCGAGGCGGGCGTCTGGACCCGCGACGAGCAGAACACGACCTGGTCGACGTACCGCTTCACGATCCCCGCGAACCTGATCACGGGGCCGTCGGTGCACATCGAGATCGAGCAGACGCGCCCGCTGTTGAACCCCTACCCGGACTACACCTCATACGGCTACTGGTTGAGCCAATAGCCGTCGCACATTGTCGAAAAAGTGCCGCGTCAGAGCGGCAGCTTGCGGAAGATCGGCCGCGGCACGTGGCGCAGGATCGACATCACCGCGCGGAACGGGGCCGGCGCCCACACCAGGTCCTTGCCCTTGCGCGCCGCGTCGACGGCGATGTCCGCGACCTGCTCGGCCGTCTGCTCCAGCGGCGCCTTGCCCAGGCCCTCGGTCATCTTCGTCTTGACCTGGCCCGGCCGCACGACCGTCACGGTGACCCCGGACGGCGCCAGCGCCTCGCCCAGGCCGAGGTAGAACCCGTCGAACCCCGCCTTCGTCGAGCCGTACACGAAGTTCGACCGGCGCACCCGCTCACCGGCCACAGAGGACAGTGCGATGACCGAGCCGTGGCCCTGCTTCTTGAGCTTGTCCGCCAGCACGACGCCGACCGACACCGCCGCGGTGTAGTTCACCGTGGCCAGCTCGACCGCGACTTCGTGGTTCTGCCACGCCGCCTCGGGGTCGCCGAGGAGGCCGAACGCCACCACGGCCACGTCGATGTCGCCGTGCGCGAACGCCTGGTCCAGCACCGCCGGGTGGGAGGCCGTGTCGGTCGCGTCGAAGTCCACTTCGGACACTTCCGCACCGGCCCCGCGCAGCTTCTCGGCGGCCAGCTTGCGCCGCTCGGACGCCCGCGCGGCCAGCACGACGCGCAGCTGCGGCGCATCGGCGAGGTACTTCCGCGCGATGGCCAGCGCGATGTCCGACGTGCCGCCGAGCAGCAGCAGGGACTGGGGGTTGCCAACAGCGTCGATCACAGCTCAAGCCTCCGGCTCATGTCGGACGCGAACACGCCCTCGGGGTCCACCGACTGGCGGATCTTGCGCCACTCCTCCAGCCGCGGGTACATCTTGGCGAAGGTTTCCGGCGTGGTGCGCGAGTCCTTCGCGGTGTACAAGCGACCACCGGCCGCCAGGACGTCTTCGTCGAGTTCGGTGCAGAACCGGCCAAGGCCGCCCTTGATCGGGAAGTCCACGGACAGCATCCAGCCCGGCGACGGCCAGGACAGCGGAGCGCGGTTGCCCTCACCCATCCGCTTGAACACGTTCAGGAACGAGTAGTGGCCGGACTTCGCGATCTTGCGGCACAGGTCCTTCAGCGCGGTCTCCTGCCCGAACGGGACGGAGAACTGGTACTGCAGGAAGCCCTTCGAGCCGTACGCGCGGTTCCACTCGCTGAGCATGTCCAGCGGGTGGTAGAACTGCGTCAGGTTCTGGATCTTGCCCCGCGCGCCCTTTTTCGGCACCGTGCGCTGCCAGACGTTGTTCAGCATCCCGAAGGTGAGCTTGTTGCCCAGGCCGTTCGGGAAGACGTCGGGAAGCGTCATCAGCTGCGGCGCGTCGAACTTGAGCGGATCGGCCCGCAGCGCGTCCGGCAGCTGGTCCAGCTTGGCCAGCGAGCCGCGGGAGAACGTCGCGCGGCCGAGACGGCTGTCGGAGTTGATCAGGTCGGGCACCGACATCGAGTAGTCGTAGTTGAGGTCGGAGCCGTTGCTGAACAGCTCCAGCGTCTCGTCCAGGCTCGACGTGCGGTCCGCGTCCACGATGAAGTAGGCGCTCTCGGTCTTCTTCATCCGGATCTTCGCGCGCACGATGATGCCGGTCAGGCCGACTCCGGCCACCGTCGCCCAGAACAGCTCCGACTCGGGGCCGTCCGGGGTGAGGGTGTGGACCTGACCGTCCGCGGTGATCAGGTCCATGGACAGCACGTGGTTGCCGAAGCTGCCCGCGCTGTGGTGGTTCTTGCCGTGGATGTCGTTGGCGATCGCGCCACCGATGGTCACCTGGCGCGTTCCGGGCAGCACCGGCACCCACAGGCCGTGCGGCAGCGCCGCCCTCATCAGCTGGTCGAGGCTCACCCCGGCGTCCAGGTCGACCGCACCCGTGTCCGGGTCGATCGAGTGGATCGTGTTCAGCGCGGTCATGTCGATGACGAGTCCGCCGGCGTTCTGCGCCGGGTCCCCGTAGGACCGGCCGAGCCCGCGGGCGATGACGCCGCGCTCCCCGGCCTGCGCCACCGCTCGGGCGATCGTCTCCACGTCCGGCGTGGTCAGCACGTCTGCGACGGTCGGGGCGGTACGACCCCACCCGGTGAGTGTCCGCCGCTCGGTCTGCGGTGTCGTGTTCACCCGGACCAGGGTAACCATCCCCGAGGGGCGGCTTTGACGGAGGCGCTTCTACACTTTTTCGGTCCCTGGAAATCGCACGCTGGTGAGGTAGTGCAGTGGTGTCTACGGAACCGCAGGAGCAGGCAGTGACCGCGAAGGCGAGCCCGGGCCTGTTCGGCCAGCTGGTGCGATTCGCGCTCATCGGCGGATTGTGCGCGTTACTCGATCTCGGTACCTACACGCTGTTACGGACGATCGGTCTCGATCACGCTCCGTGGGACACGGTGGCCCGCGCGATCAGTTTCATCGTCGGTACCACGACCGCATTTTTCCTTAACCGTAAGTTCACATTCTCCGGCGGCCGCAAGGACGGCAAGGGCCAGATCGGCAGCTTCGTCCTGTTGTACGGCGTGACGTTCTTCGTCGCCGTCGGCGTGAACGCCTTGATGCTGCAGGTACTCGGCGACTTCGCGCTCAAACCGACGGTCGCCTGGGTGATCTCGCAGGGCACCGCGACCGCCATCAACTTCGTGATGCTCAAGTGGGTTGTCTTCCGTGAACCGCCTGTGACCGGCGTTTCCCCGGAGTCCGGCGAGTGATTCGCGCACAGGTGGCCCGTGTAGCTTGGCGATCGCGAGTCGGATTCCCCTGGAGGATTGAGAACTGATGGCCGGCAAGACTGCCGCGGGAGGCCCTGCTCCCGCCAAGGCGAAGACCAATGGTGCCCAGGCGATGCAGGACCAGACCACGTTCGCCGAACACATTCCCCAGGGCCGCCTCACCGCGCAGCGCGGGCTGTATGCGGGCCCGTCACCGGTCGTGTCCAAGGACCTCTACTCGGAGGTGCTCGAGGGCGTCGTGAACCGCGGCCGCGACGGCGTGACGCTGGAGCCGTTCGCGCGCGTGTCCGGTAACACCTACTTCGGCCGCTTCCCGGCCAGCTACTGGCAGCGTTGGACGAAGGTGCGCCAGGTTCGCGTCGAGGCGGTGGTGAGCGGTGCCGGCCAGCTCGCCGTCCGCGCTTCCGACGTCGACGGTGAGCCGCGCACGATCGAGGCCCGCGACGTCGAGGGCGCCGAGCAGACGACGGTCGGCTTCGACGTCAAGATCGACAAGTTCTACGACGGTGGCGCGCTGTGGCTGGACCTGGAGACCCAGGCCGGGCAGCGGCTGACCGTCGAGCGGGTGCGCTGGACCGTCGAGCCGCCGGAGAAGATCCGGCCGACCGCGGTGACCATCTGCACGATGAACCGCGCCGACGACTGCCTGAAGAACCTGCGCGCGCTCGCCGGTGACCTCCCGTCGCTGGACACCCTGGACGCGATCTACGTCGCCGACCAGGGCACCGACCGCGTCGACTCGCGGGACGAGTTCGCCCAGGTCGAGGCCGACCTCGGCGGCAAGCTGCGCTACCTCATCCAGCCGAACCTCGGGGGCGCCGCGGGCTTCACGCGCGGCCTGTACGAGGTGGCCGGGCACACCGAGACCGAGCACGCGAACGTCCTGTTCATGGATGACGACGTGCTGCTCGAGCCGGACCTGGTGGTCCGGATGACGGCGTTTTCGAACCTGGCGGCGAACCCGGTCATCGTCGGCGGCCAGATGCTCAACCTGCTGCACCCGCACCAGCTGCACGTGGGGGCGGAGTACGCGCGGCTGAACACGCTGGAGCCTGGGGTGCCGGTCGAGCACAGCCTGCACACGGCGGACCTGCTCGGGGTCGACGAGGAGACCGGCAAGCCCAACCGCCAGGACCGCCGGCTGGACGCGGGGTACAACGGCTGGTGGTCGTGCCTGATCCCGTACGAGGTCGTCAAGGCCGTCGGCTACCCGATGCCGTTCTTCTTCCAGTGGGACGACGCGGAGTACAGCTACCGGGCGCGGGCGCACGGCTTCCCGACGGTCACGCTGCCCGGCGCGGGCGTGTGGCACGCCGACTTCCACTGGAAGGACTGGGACGAGTGGCACCGCTACTTCAACCTGCGTAACTCGATCATCACCGCGGCGCTGCACAGCGACTTCAACCTCACCGTGCTGTGCCGGGTGCTGATGGCCCAGGTGGTGCGCTACCTGCTCGGCATGCAGTACGGGCTGACGCACACTCTGATCAAGGCGGTCGAGGACTTCCTCGAGGGGCCGGAGATCCTGGCGGACGGTGGTGCCGCCGCCATGCAGGAGATCCGGGCGATCCGGGCCAACTACCCGGAGACCAAGCGCCACGACGCGACCGAGGTGCCGGGCATCGCGTCCAACGACATCGGCATCATCAACACCGCGGGGCGCCCTGCGCTGCAGCGGCTGATCCTGGTGAAGCGGATCGTCGACCGGCTGCGTGGCCGCTCCCGGTTCGCCCTGGGTGCGATCCCGACCGACGAGGCCCACTGGTGGCACGTGGCGCTCTTCGACACCGCGGTCGTCACCGACGCGTCCCAGGAAGGCGTGCGGGTCCGCAAATACGACCGGGACCGGATGTTCGAGCTGGGCAAGCGCGCCGCGAAGACGCTGAACCGCCTCCGCAAGGAGGGGCGCGCCGTTCAGGCGCAGTACAAGCGCGCCCTGCCGCAGCTCACGAGCCGGGAGAACTGGAAGCGCCTGTACCGGCTCTGACCCTCGGTGGCGCGGGCGTCCGGCCCTCAGCGCAGGCCGAACACCTTGCTCTTCCGCTGGAGGTCGTCGATGTAGGCGACGGCGACGTGTCCGAAGTGCACGGTCACGGTGGATCCCTCCTTCGTGCGGACCGGGTGAACCGATCCGTGTTCGAGCAGGAGATGCAGGTTCTTCGCCAGCTCGTCCACTTCCTCGTCCGGCAGGGCGAACATCAACGGTTCGCCGCCGGTGGCCAGGTGCAGGACGAGCGCGGGTTTCTGATCGGCCATGCGTCCAGCACAGCAGGCGCCGATCTTGTCCCGCAAGGCGGTTCGCGCACAGCGGACCGCCTATGGAGTGTTTCAAGGTGGTTTGCGTGGCGGTGCGGGTGGCGGAACCTGAGGCGGCCCCTGGCTGTGGGATCGCCTCCTCATGTATGCCAATACACCACGTCGGCGCTGTCCTCGCCAGGAACCGCCTCAGAACCCGCGGCGGAGCCGGTTGCTTGCCCACCGCAAGCGGCTCCGCCCCTAGGAAACAGAACGTAGCGGAGACTCAGCGCGGAACCGGCACGAGGACGTCGTAGCCGTTGCCGATCCAGCTCGGCCCGGTCGCCGGCCAGTACGGTTCGGACGCCGGGGGAGCCTTCCGGTACACGATCGCGAAGTCGACCGGGGTCGCTGCGATCGTCTTGTCCAGGAACAGGAAGTTGAGGTCGTACAGGGTCCGTTTCACGGTGCCCAGATGCGCCTCCCGCTCCCGCAGGATGGACATGGCGATCCCGCGGTCGGACAGTTCGTCCAGGACCTCGCACTGACAGAAGTACGCGATCGTGCCGACCTCCCCGGGTGAGCGCACCGCCCGGTTCCCGATCAGGGCGGGCAGGTCGCGCCCCACCGCGGCGTACTGCGCCGGGAGAGCGGCGTTGCCGTTGTACGCGGCCTGCGTCCACGGCACGCCGTGGTGCACGTCGTATCCGGCCTGACCGATCGCCAACACCGACAGCGCGAAGATCCCGGCCACTCGGGGGGCCGGCCGCAGCAGGCCCGCGCTGAGCGCGAGCAGGTAGGTCAGCGTGATGATCGTCCAGCTGTAGTACCAGTGGAACAGCGGGGCGTTCAGCAGCGAGTACATCGCGTAGTGCACGACCCCGCCGATGCCCAGCAGGACCGCGGGGACGAACGCCCGCGGTCGCATCCCGCGGGCGAGCAGGACGACCAACGCGACCACCCCGGCCAGCGCGGGGACGAACGCGAGCACCGCTATGCCGGGGAAGCCCGCGTAGAGGCCCCACGGTCCCTTCGCGAACGTGCCCGGCGCCTGTTGCCCGCCCAGCACGGCCTTGATCAGCATCGTGTCCGGGACCGCCGAGCCGAGCACGACCCAGCTCCACACGAACCACGGCAGGCTGACCGCCAGCCCGCCGCCCAGCACCTTCGCCCAGCTCCGGCGAAGCGGACCGTGCCCGAGGAAGACCACCAGCGCGATGACGACCAGATCGGGCCGGGTCAGCACGAGCAGGCCGCTGAACACCCCGAACAGGATCGGCCGGGCTTCGACGGCGGCCATCAGCAGCAGCGCGAGCACCGCGCCGCTCAGCGCGATCTCCAGGCCGACGGCCGAGTCGAGCAGCGGGTTGAACAGCACGAGCAGGGCGCCGAGCAGCGCCGTCCAGGCCGGCACCCGAAGGGCGCCGGCCGTGCGCACCAGCGCCCACGCCGCCGTCAGGTGCGAGAGCACGAACAGGACGCCCAGCGCCACCACCGGCCGCCTCAGGATCGCCGTCAGCAGGCCCTGCACGAGTACGTTCAGCGGCGAGGTCGCCGTGTTGCTCGTGTGCTCCGGGGTGAGGCCCCAGTGCAGGTGGAACGCGAGGTTGCGCGCATAACTGAGCGTTATGTAAGCGTCGTCGACGATGCCGCCCCGGACCAGGAGGAAGACCCCGGTCGCGACGGCACCGACAGCCACCAGCACACCGGCCATGAGCCGCCGCGACGGCGACTCACGGCCGGATGCCCAGGACAACGGGGACGCCGGTGCCAGGCTGGTCACAGCACCGACCGGGGGAACTCGGGTCTCGGATCGAACCGGATGGCGCGCAGAAGGGCCTGCACCGCTCGCAGCCGCAGGCGCAGCGGCACCTTGCCCTCGGCCATCATCCGCTGCAGGTGCCGCGCGAACGCGAGGAACTCGACCGTGCCCCGGTGGTGGAGCTGGTAGGACCCCTCGTTGCGGATGCCGTACTCGTACTTCCACAGGTTGGCGTCGTCGATCTGCCCGAAGTTCACGCCGTGGTTGGTGGCGAGGTCGTGGACGACCGTGCTGGTGAGGATCTGAACACCGGGCGCGGCGCGGCTGATGCGCAGCGTGTACTCCATGTCGTCGAACCAGATGAAGTACGGCTTGAGCGGCAGCCCGAACCGGGTCATCGCCCAGCGGGGCACCAGCACCGACACGAACGAGCAGTGGGCGACCAGCACCGCCTGCTGCCCGCGGACGAGCAGGCGCGCCCAGTCCCACGTCGTGCCCGGGTTGTTCATCTCGCAGATGCCACCGTCGGTCCACTTGACCACGGAACACGCGAACGACGGAGCGACCCCCAGGCCCTGGTGCGCCGCGTCGTACCCGCGGACGAGCTCCGCCAGGGCGTCGGCGTCGGGGTAGCAGTCGTCGTCCATGATCCAGACGAAGTCGGCGCCGAGCTCGTAGGCCCTGGCCATCCCGGACGCGAAGCCGCCCGCCCCGCCCGTGTTCTCGGGCAGGCGCAGCACAGTGACCGAACCTTCCTCGACGTGCGGGGCGAGCACGGCCGGGGTGGAGTCGGTCGACGCGTTGTCGACGACGATGACCCAGTCGGGCTGGCGCGTCTGGCTCAGCACGTGCTTGATGACCGCGGAGAGCTTGTTCGCCCGGTTGTAGGTGACGATGACGGCGGCGACGGTGGTCACGGACGGCTCCACTTCCGATAGAGGTCGCGGGCCCAGTCCACTCCGGTGGGTAGCCGCTTCAGTGCGTCGGCCTTGCCCGCCTGCTCCTCCAGCCAATGCTTGCGCTGGTCCGGGGAGGACGCGAGGGTCTGGATGGCGCGCGAGGCGGCGCGGACGAACGGGTAGGTGTGGCGCGGGCAGAGCAGATCGCCCGCGACGATGGAGCCCTGCGAGCCGACGTCGGCCGACACGACGGGCACACCCACCGCCGTGGCCTCGAACGACGTGAGGGACAGACCCTCGTTCTCCGAGGTGATGACCAGGACGTCGGTCTCGGCCAGGGTGGCCGACACCGGCTGGTCCGGGCCGCGAAGTTCCACGTCACCGGCGAGGCCGAGCCGCGCGCGCAGGGAGCGCACCTCCCGGGCCAGCGGGCCGTCGCCGTGCATGATGAACCGCACTCCGAACCCCGGTGCCTTCTTCAGCTCGGCCGCGAGCTTCAGGAACAGGTATGGCCGCTTCTGCTGGTGGAACCGGCCGACGTAGGTGACCGTGAACGTGTCGGTTCGCCCGTGACCAGCTTTCGCGGCCTCCTCGGTGAGGTTTCCCGTCGTCAGGTTCGCCAGGGTGGCCAGTTTGACCTTGGCGGCCGGAATGCCGTGCTTTCCAATCAGGTAATCGCGCAATCGTGGGGAAATCACGTGGTGTTCGTTGATCATGTCGGACATGCACACGGAATGGTCGACGAAACCGCCGGTGCGCCATTCCAGAATGTGCAGCGAGTCGACCACCGGAAGATCCGGGCGAACCGATTTGATCCACGGCAGGCGGTCGTACATCCACGTGTTGTGGTGGACGTGTACGCCGCGGATGTCGTAGGTGGCGAACACCCCGTCCAGTAGCGCCGCGTCGTGTCCCATGACGATCGGGTGGGTCATCGGGACGACCACGGTGTCGTCGAACTCCGGACGGGTGATCCACGGGTGCGCCGAGTCGCGGTCGGTGATCACGATCGGGACGAGGCCGGCTTCCTTGGCGAGCTGGATGCAGTCCAGCGCCCATCGCTCGGCACCGCCCAGTTCGAGCCAGTGCAGCCCGAAGAGCACCGCCGGTGGCTTGCCGCTCCCTTCGCCGTCCACACGGCGTGGAACGGCGGCCGGGCGGCGCCGCGGCAACGACCTGGTGGCGGACCTGCGCTCAGCGACGTCCGTGCGGATCTGACGTGCGACGTCGTACTGGATCGGCGCGAAGAAGCGGGTGGCGCGGCGCGCCTTCCCGACGATGCCGCGCAGCTGGTCGTAGGTGTCGATGTTCTCGTCGCCGCCGCCGATGTCGATCACGAGGTCGGTCATGCGCGGGTCCGGCGCGGTGGACGGGACGAGGCTGCGCACCCGGAGCGAGGCGACGGGCACGCGGTCGGGGAACCACCCGATGTGCCGGCATCGGTCGTCGGTCAGCGAGGGGTAGGTGCCGCGTGGGCCGCGGACGATGGTGAGGCGCAACGAATGGCCGGGGTAGACGAAGGAGAAATAGTTGGCCGCCCCGAACGCGAGTCTTCGTTCACGGTCGTCGAGCGAGTCCGGACCCTCCTCGTCGAAACCGGCCGCATCCTGCAGTTCGAATGGCCCGGCAGGAATTCGAAACGCCACCACACGTCACCCCATTCAACCGAATTGACACCCTGTGCTGACCCTGCCGAGCCGACAGTGACGACGCCCGGCGAGAATGGTTTGGTGCCCCCGGCGATCAAAATAGCATGGGCATACCGCGTGTTCGGCGCGAACACTCAGAAACGGAAGAACCGCTCCCGCTGCCCCTGTCGCACCAGCTTCAACCACTGCGCGAACGCCGCGGGGTCCCGCTTCACGGCCACGAAGTACAGGCCGAACCGCAGGATCTCCAGCGCCCCGATCTTTCGCATACCCGGTTGGGACATGAGGTAACCACGGTTGCGGTAGGTGTAGTACCGCTTGACGTCGTTCTCCGGGTCCTGCGCGTGGAAGCGCCCACCGAGCATCGGCTTGAACTCGTCCGAACCGTCCGGATGCAGGTACGACACGCGCAGCGACGTGCCGAACGGCAACCCGGAGCGCACCAGCCGTCGGTGCACCTCGACCTCGTCACCTCGCACGAACAACCGCAGGTCGGGCACCCCAACGACGTCCAAAGTGGATGATCGGAACAGTGCGCCGTTGAACAACGAAGCGATCCCGGGCAGGAAGTCGGTACCCAGCTCGGCCGAGGACCGCTTCCACGTCAGCCCACGGCGCAGCGGGAACGCCAGCTTGTCCGGCGCGTTGATGTTCGTGACCATCGGCGAGATCTCGGCCAGCCCGCGCTTGTCGGCCTCCTCCAGGAGCACCGCCAGCACCGTCTCGTCGGCCGGCCGGCCGTCGTCGTCGGCCAGCCACACCCAGTCGGCGCCCAGCGCGAGGGCGTGCAGGATCCCCAGCGCGAAACCGCCCGCGCCACCGAGGTTGTGGTGCGAGGGCAGGTAGCTGTAGGGCCCGGGGAACGCCTGCACGACGTCGCGAGCGGGCTGGTCCGGACCGTTGTCGACGACGACCAGGTGGTCGACCGGCCGGGTCTGCGCGGCGATGATCTTCAGCGAGTCCGCGAGCAGCTCACGGCGGTGCCGGGTGACGACCACCGCGGCCACACCGCCCGGTCGCATCGGAGGCTGCTCCGGACCGCTCATGTCACTCCCCGCTCTGGCCCGCCGGCGCGGCCTCGAGCCGCTCGGCGGTTTCCGCGCTGATGTTCTCGAACGGGTCCCGGCCCTTGTAGGCGGTGAGCACCTCGCGCAGGCCGCCCCGCATCTTCATCCGGCCCTCGTCCATCCAGATGGCCGTCGTGCAGAGCTCCAAGAGTAGGTCGTCGGCGTGCGAGGCGAAGACCAACATGCCGGAGCGGTTCACCAGATCCACCAGCCGGTCCCGCGCCTTGTTCAGGAACGCGGCGTCGACCGCGCCGATGCCCTCGTCCAGGATCAGGATCTCCGGATCGATCGTGGTCACGACACCGAGCGCGAGCCGCACCCGCATACCGGTCGAGTAGGTCCGCAGCGGCATCGCGAGGTAGTCGCCGAGCTCGGTGAACTCCGCGATGTCGTCGACCCGCTTCTCCATCTGCTTGCGCGTCATACCGAGGAACAGACCACGGATCATGATGTTCTCGAAACCGGAGATCTCCGGGTCCATGCCGATGCCCAGGTCGAACACCGGCGCGACCTTGCCCTCGACACGGGACAGGCCGCGGGTCGGCTCGTAGATGCCGGAGAGCAGGCGCAGCAGCGTCGACTTGCCGGCGCCGTTGTGGCCGACCAGACCGACCCGGTCCCCGTCGCGCAGCGACAGGGTGATGTCCTGCAGCGCCTCGATGATCGGCACCTTCGAGTCGGTGCCGATCTTGCCGCCGACCTTGCCGAGGACCTTCTTCTTCAGCGACCGCGTCTTGGCGTCGAAGATCGGGAAGTCGACGTAGGCGTTCTGCACATCAATGCTGACCATGGTCTGTTTCTCACACCCAGTAGGAGACGCGGGCCCGGTAATTGCGCATGGCGACGAGCGCGAGCAGCCAGCCCACGACGGTGATGCCACCCACCGCGACCCAGCTCCACACGCTGACGGCCTGCCCGATCAGCGGCGCGCGCAGGATCTGGACGAAGTGGTAGATCGGGTTGAGGTGGATGATCGGCTCCGCCCAGCTGACGCCCCCACGCTGGCCGTTCTTCAGCTGGTCGATCGGCCAGACGATCGGCGTCAGGTAGAACAGCAGCTGGATCAGCGAGTTGATCACCTGCGGGATGTCCCGGTAGCGGGTGGAGATGATGCCCAGCAGCAGCGTGACCCACACGCCGTTGAGGGCCAGCACGAAGAACGCCGGAATGGCGGTGAGCGTGTACCAGCCGAGGCCGGGGTGGCAGATGTTCTCCGGGGTGCACATGCCGCTCTGCGACAGCGCGTAGCTGTGGTTCAGGTTGCCGAAGAAGATCCCGACCACGACCACGATCACGATCAGGTTGTGCCCGAACATCAGCGTCTGGCGCCACACCGTGCGCAGCGCGTACACGGTCAACGGTGCCCGGATCTGCTTGATCAGGCCCTCGTTCGTGATGAACGTTTCCATGCCCTCGGTCAGGCAGCCGCTGATGAAGGCCCAGACGATGAAGCCGGCGCTGATGTAGGGCAGGAACGTCTGGATGTGCATGCCGAACAGCTGCGAGTAGAGCAGACCCAGGCCGAGCGCGATGACGCCCTGGCTGATGGTGATCCAGAACGGGCCGATCACCGACCGGCGGTAGCGCTGCTTGATGTCCTGCCAGCCGAGGTGGCTCCACAGCTCACGCTGATGGAGGCCGTTCTTGATGTCACCCAGGGCGCGCCCGAGCGTGCGGCTGTCCGACAGCGGCGGAAGCTGCTTCGCGCCGGCGAGATCGTCGCTGGTCTGCTCGACCGTGCTGGTGGCTTGCACGGATCTAGGGTAGCGAGCGGGACGCGAGCACTCCGGGCAGGGCGGAGACGTCCGATTTCCCTGATCTTGGGGGGAAATCACGGTGCGCGACGGGGTGGGAACACAGGGGGTGCACAGGTTTGGGCGAGTGGCCCGGAACCGCGCTGCGCGGAGTCCGCACGCGGCGACCGCGCTCGGCGACGGCATCACGCGCGTCTGCCCAGGTGACGAGGTCCCGCGTCGCCGACTCCGACGAACCTGGTTAGAGTCGTCGCCTCGACCACGAAGGGTGCTGTCCGTGTACCTCGCCGAGACCGTCCCCGAGGCGGCCGGGAACGCGCCGATGCCGCCGTCGGCGAAGCGGGTGGCGTTGGCTGACGAGGGCGAACCGGGCCACGGGCGCCGGACCGACGTCGTGGTCCGGCGCTGCGGGGTGCCGGGCAGGCGGAGCGGGGGGAGTAGATGGTGACCGCCGTCCGCGAACAGGGGCGGCGTACGCCCATCCGCGGCTGGGTGTGGGCCGGTGTCGCGGCTCTGCCGGTGGCGCTGACCGCCGCGTGGATCGGGCTCGGCCACGACGTCCGGCACGTGCTGGGCGGGCTGGACGTCAGCCCGTTCGGGGCGACCGGCGTGTTCGTGCACCGGCCGCTGGCCTACCGCTGGCTCATGGCGGGCCTGAACGTCTTCGACGTGGGCTCGGTCGGCGTCGGCGAGGGCTTGGTCCGGCTGGTCGCGCTGGTCTTCGTCGCTGGGGCGGCGTGGTGGTTGCGCGCCGGCCTCCGGCGCCGGCTGCCGTCCGCGGAGGCGTCGGCGGTCGCCGCGGCCGTCGGGCTCGCGCTGGCGCTGGCCCCGAATTGGGACTTCCTCCAGCCGGAGTGGGTGGCGGCGGTGTTCGCGGTGGCCGCGATCGGGGCCGCTCTCACGACGTCAAGCCTGCTGGGCGGGCTCCTGCTGGCCCTGGCGGTGCTGGTCAAGTACACGACCCTGCCGACCGCGCTGATCGCGCTGGGTGTGATCGCCGTGCTCGACCGGCGACGCGCGCTGGTCGCGGGCGCGGCGGCGCTGGTGTCCGGGCTCGCCCTGTTCGGGCTGAGCCTGCTCGCCCCGCGCGAATGGCGGTGGTTGCGCGAGGCGCTCCTGCTCGACGAAGGCGCGGTCCGGGACTTCGGGTCCATCGCGAAGTTCGCGGCCAACGAGGCCATGCTCACGCCGCTGCTCGCACTGCTGCCGGCGAGTCTCGTGGTGCTGATGCGGGTGTCGCGGCGGCGGTGGGCCTGGCTCGTGGCGACGGTGCTCGCCGTGGCCGCGGTGCTGGGTGCCGCGCTCCTGCAGGGCCAGTGGTTCCAGTACCACGCGGCCGCGTTGATCCCGCTGGCCGCGGGATGGTGGGCGCTGGCCGTCGCGCGCTGGACGCTGGTCCACGGTCGCCCGCCGTGGGCGCTCGTGGGGGCGACGGTCGTGGTGACCTTCGCCGCGCGGGTGTGCCTCGGCGCGTCGTTCGACTGGCGGGTGGGACACGGCACGCTCGCGTACGGGCTGCTCGCCGGTCTCGTGGTCCTCGCCGTGCTGGCCTGCGCGTTCGAACCCGGCCGCGGCGGACGCCCGGTGCTGTCGGTGCCGGTGCTGGTCGGGGTGCTCGCGTTGTCGGTCCCGATCCTGCCGACGACCCCGTACTCGTTCGACGGCGTGCACGCCGAGTACACCAACGCCGGCCGGGTCGACATCGAGCACAAGTTCACCGAGGAGATGCTGGCCGTGCGGGACCGGATCGGCCCGGACACGCCCGTGGTCTACCTGGCGTTCGGCGACATCGCGTACTTCATGGGCAACCCGACGCCGTGCCGCTACCCGTCGCCGGCGTACCTGCGGCGGGGCACGTACCTGCCCTCGTTGCCGCCGACGGCGAGTTATGCGGAGAACCTGGCGTGCCTGTCCGACCCGGCGGTCCGGTACGTCGTGATCCAGCCACTGTGGATCGACGTGGACCGCTTGCCGCCCGGGCTGATCGACAGCCGGTTCGACTGCTCCCGTGCGCTGCGCAACGACGACGTGGTCGTCTGCCCAAGCCGCACCTGACCGGCCGCGAGTTCCACGTTCACGGCCGCGAGTTCGGCGTTCGCGGGCCGCCGCGGCCTACAGGTACTGGCCCGTTCCGCTGATGCCGGGCGGGTGGCCCTCCTGCCCACCGCGACCCGGCGGCAGGCCGCGCCGCATCTGCTCCAGCTGCACCCGCGCGGCCATCTGCTGCGCGAACAACGCCGTCTGGATGCCGTGGAACAGGCCCTCCAGCCAGCCGACCAGCTGGGCCTGCGCGATGCGCAGCTCAGCGTCGGACGGGGTGCTGTCGTCGGTGAACGGCCGGACCAGTCGCTCCAGCTCGCTCTGCAGTTCCGGGGCCAGCGCCTGTTCCAGTTCCTTGACCGAGGTCTGGTGGATCTCCCGCAGCCGGTCGCGGCTCGCGTCGTCCAGGGGAGCGACCCGCACCTCCTCCAGGAGCTGTTTGATCATGGTGCCGATGCGCATGACCTTCGCCGGCTCTTCGACGAGGTCGCCGACCGATTCCTGCGGTTCGTCGTCCCCGTTCGGAATCCGGGCCGTGCCCACCGGAGAGCCGTCCGGACCAACCACGATCACCCGGTGGGGCTGCTCGTCGGGCGAGGGCGACTCGGAAAACTGCGGTTCGGTCATTGCTCCATCCTGGCTGGGTTCGGCGGCACGTCGTGGGCTCCCTGCACTCGAGCCTAGCGTTCCCGCGCGCCCGCGGTCGGCGACAGCCCAACCCCGGACGCGCTGCGAAACTACTCGTCCGTACGGTGTTGCTCATGGCGTTCGACGTCGCTCGAATTCGTGGGTTGTTCCCCGCGCTGGGTGACGGCTGGATCCACTTCGACGGCCCTGGCGGAATGCTGGTACCCGAACAGGTGGCCTCGGCCGTGTCGACGGCGATGCGCGCCCCGGTCTCCGGACCCGGCGGCGCGTTCCCGGCGTCGCAGCGTGCGGAAACCATCGTGACCGCGGCCAGGCGAGCGGTGGCCGACCTCGTCGGTGCCGATCCGGCCGGCGTCGTGCTCGGTTCGAGCGCTGCGGTGTTGCTGCGTCGCCTTGTCGACGCCCTGTCGGAGCGTTGGACGCTGGGCGACGAGGTGGTCATTTCGCGCCTCGACGAACAGGCCAACATCGCGCCCTGGACACACGGCGCGAAGCGGGTCGGCGCCGTGGTGCGCTGGGCCGAGATCGACATCGAGAACTGCGAGCTGCCGGCCTGGCAGTACGAGAACCTCGTCAACGCCCGCACGAAGGCCGTCGCCGTCACCGCCGCCTCCGGAGCCGTCGGCACCCGGCCCGACGTGCCCACGATCGCCGAGTTCGCCAAGCGCGTCGGCGCGCTCGTGGTCGTCGACGCCACCGCCGCGGCGCCGTTCGTGCCGCTCGACATGCACGCCCTCGGCGCGGACGTGCTGGTGGTCTCCGCTCAGGCGTGGGGCGGTCCGGCCGTCGGCGCGCTGGTGTTCCGCGACCCCGACCTGCTGGAACGGCTGCCGTCGGCGTCGCTCGACCCGGGCGCCCGCGGCCCGGCCCGGCTGGAGCTGGGTCCGCATGCGTACCCGCTGCTCGCCGGGCTCGTCGCGTCCATCGACTACCTCGCCGGCCTCGACGACGCCGCCACCGGGTCCCGGCGCGAGCGGCTCGTGACGTCGCTGGGGTCGGCCAAGTCGTACCACGCCGGGCTGCTCGCCCAGCTCAGCACGGAGCTGCGCGCGCTGCGGCACGTCATGGTCATCGGCGACGCGATGCGCCGCATCCCGGCGCTCGCATTCACCGTCATGGGCAAGAAGGCGCCCGAGATCGCCGAGTACCTCGCCGCGCAAGGCCTGTGCGCGTTCGCCGATCTCGGCACGAGCGGCGTGTTCGCCGCGCTCGGCGTCGGCGAGGTGGGCGGCGCGGTGCGGATCGCGCTCGCCCACTACTCCAACGTCTTCGAGGTCAACCAGCTCGCCCGGGTGCTGGACGAACTGCGTTAGCCGCGCACCGCCAGCAGCACTTTGCCGAACACGCCGCCCTCCTCGAGGGCGCGATGCGCCGTCGACGCCTCCGACATCGGCACGACCTGACCGATCACCGGTCGCACGGTGCCGTCGGCGACCAGCGGCCACAGCCGTTCCCGCACGTCGGCGACGATCCGGCTCTTGTCTTCGGTCGGCCGCGCCCGCAATGTGGTGCCCGCGACGCTGGCGCGCTTGCCCATCAGCTTGCCGATGTTGAGTTCGGCCTTGACGCCGCCCTGCAGGCCGATGATCACCAGGCGGCCGTTCGTCTTGAGCGCGCTGACGTTGCGGTCCAGGTACTTCGCGCCCATGTTGTCGAGGATGACGTCGGCGCCGCCGGTCTCCTTCTTCAGCTCCTCGACGAAGTCCTGCTCGTGGTAGTTGATCGCGATGTCGGCACCCAGCTGGCGGCAGCGGTCGAGCCGGTCCGCCGAGCCCGCGGTCACCGCGACCGTCGCGCCGAGTGCCTTGGCGACCTGGATCGCGTGGGTCCCGATGCCGCCGGCGCCACCGTGCACCAGCAGCACCTCGTCCTCGGCCAGGTTCGCGTGCATGACCACGTTGGACCAGACGGTGCAGGCGACTTCGGGCAGACCGGCCGAGGTGATCAGGTCGATCTCGCCGGGTACCGGGAGCAGCTGCCCGGCCGGCACGACGACGCGTTCGGCGTATCCCCCGCCGGCCAGCAGCGCGCAGACCTCGTCGCCGACCTGCCAGCCTTCGACGCCCTCGCCCAGTTCGGCGATCGTGCCGGAGCATTCGAGGCCGATGATGTCGCTCGCCCCGGGCGGCGGCGGGTAGTTGCCCTGGCGCTGCAGCAGATCCGCCCGGTTCACCGCGCTCGCGGCGACGTCGAGGAGGACCTCGCCGGGGCCCGGCTCGGGATCGGGGACCTCGACCCACTCGAGGTTGTCCGGGCCGCCGGGTTCACGGAGCTTGATCGCATGCATGAGCCCGACCCTATTGCCGGGGTACACCGAATGCACGATTGACCTTCGGGACGATCAGGACAAAAGTGACTGCCCATGTCACTTCGGCCGAAGAGATCCTTTGCCGCCTTGGTGCTGACCGCCGCCCTCGTCGCGGCCGCCGCCCCGGCCGCCACCGCGGCGCCGTCCCCGTTACCGGGCCAGCTCGTCAGGAAGACCGATGTGGGGGCCATCAACCGGCACCTGATCGCGTTGCAGCGCATCGCCGAGGGGCATGGCGGCAACCGCGCGGCGAGCACCGAGGGCCACGCCGCGTCGGCCGAGTACATCGCCGGCAAGCTGGAAGCCGCCGGGTATTCCGTGACGCGGCAGGAGTTCCCGTTCCAATACACGGAGACGATCGCGGAGAAGCTGACCGTCGCCGGGGTGGATGTGCCGATCACCGTGATGACCTACAGCGCGCCGACGGCGGCGGGGGGCATCACCGCGCCGCTGGCCGTGATCCCGGTGGACGCCACACCCGGGTGCGAGGCCGGTGACTATGTGAACGTAGCTGGCAAGATCGTCCTGGTGTCGCGCGGTGCGTGCCCGTTCGCGCAGAAGCAGGCGGCCGCGGCGGATGCCGGTGCGGTCGGGGCGATCATCTACAACAACGAGGGCGGGCCGCTGAACGGCACGCTGGGCGACCCGGCGGCGGCCCGCATCCCGACCGGCGGCATCACACAGGCCGACGGGCAGGCACTGTCCGGTCAGGACGGTGCCTCGGTGACGCTGGACCTTCGCGAGTTCCAGGAGTCGCGAACGTCGTACAACGTCATCGCGGAGACGAAGACCGGCCGCAAGGACAATGTCGTGATGGCCGGTGCGCACCTCGACAGCGTCCCTGAGGGACCGGGCATCAACGACAACGGGACGGGTTCGGCGGCCCTGTTGGAGATCGCGCTGCAGCTCGGCGGCAAGCCGAAGGTCGAGAACGCGGTGCGCTTCGCGTGGTGGAGCGCCGAGGAGTTCGGCCTGGTCGGGTCGACGCACTATGTGGACTCGCTGAGTTCCGACCAGCGCCTCGACATCGCGCTGTACCTGAACTTCGACATGATCGGCTCGCCGAACGCGGGCTACTTCGCCTACGACGGCGACGATTCCGACGGTGTCGGTTCCGGCCCGGGGCCGTACGGTTCGGCGCAGATCGAGCAGACGCTGACGGGGTACCTGAACGGCCGCGACGTCCCGACGGAGGGCACGGACTTCGACGGCCGCAGCGACTACGGCGAGTTCGTCGCGGTCGGGATCCCCGCGGGCGGCCTGTTCACGGGCGCGGAGGACGCGAAGACGCCCGAACAGGCGGCGAAGTGGGGCGGACAAGCGGGCGTCGCGTACGACCCGTGCTACCACCAGGCGTGCGACAACCTCGGCAACGTCGACCGCGTCGCACTGGACCGCAACGCGGACGCGATCGCCTGGGCGGTGGGGACCTTCGCGCTGAGCACGGAATTCGTGAACGGCGTCGCACCCGGCACCCCCGGGCCGGCGCCCCACCGCCAGCCCGCGCCGACGCCCGCCGGGCGCGCCGCGCCGGAACCGCACCGTTAGCCCGGGCGGGAGCCCGCCGGGCAGGCCGCGCCGGAGCCCCTCGCGTAGGCCAGGTCGGAGCACTACGGGCAGCCGCCGCAACCAAGCCGCCCACCGTCACCGCGCCCGCGGGTCCCACATTCCCGCCCGCGAGTTGCCCATTCCCGCCCGCGAGTCCCACGTTTCCGCGCGCGAATTCCTCGTTCCCGGGCCCGAGTTGCCCATTCACGCGCGTAAATTCCTCGTTCCGGTTCGCGAGTTCCACGCTCCCGTCCGCGAGTCTGGCGTTCGCCGCGGTCTATCCCGTTCTGGCAGGCGAAAGTTCCACTCGCCCGCGAACGATCGGTCCACCCGCCAAGGCTCGAGAGTTCCCTTCGGGCGCGCGAAAGTTCCACCCGCAGGCGCGCGACTGCCCCACTCGCGGATGCGCGACGTACCCACTGGCGACACGCAAGAATCCCACCCACTGCCGCGCGAGATTCCCATTCGTTGCTTGAGTCCCTTTCGGTACACGCGAAGGTCCCAGCCGTTCCCACGCGAGATCCCCACTCGCTCGGACGCGAGAATGCCAGCCGCTCGGACGTGAAAGTCCCAGCCGCTCAAACACCGGATACCCACTCACTCGAACGCGAGCTTTCCAGCTGCCAACCTACGAGCCACGTGTTCGCCGGCTCAGCCGGCCGCCGGGCCAAGCGACCTCAGCCGAGGTTGTTAGTCCCGAAGGTGTCGCACCGAGCCGGGTCCCCGGTTTGGAAGCCGGTGGTGAACCACCGCTCCCGCTGCGCCGACGTGCCATGCGTGAACTGCGATTGGTCCACGCGGCCACCGCCGAGGTTCGACTGGATGTAGTCGTCGCCGATGCGGGACGCGGTGTCCAGGGCGCGGTCGACGTCGTCCTGCGTGACCTGGGTGATCAGGGGGCGGCCGCTGGACGACGGCGTGGTCGTCGCGTGGTTGGCCCACACTCCCGCGTAGCAGTCGGCCTGCAGTTCGAGCCGCACGGAGCCGGAGGTCGGGCCCCTGTCGTTCCCGACCCGGCGCGACGTCCCCAGCAGGTTCTGCACATGGTGGCCGTATTCGTGCGCAAGCACGTAGGCCTCGGCGAATGTGCCGCCCTCCGCACCGAATCGCGTGCGCAGTTCGTCGTAGAAGGACAGATCGATGTAGACCTCGGAGTCCGCCGGGCAGTAGAACGGGCCGACGTCGGAGGTGGCGCTCCCGCACCCGGTGCGCACGCCGCCGCTGAAAAAGTTCGTTTGGGCGCCGCGGTACGTGCGGCCGGAGCGCGCGAACTGGTCGCTCCAGTAGTCCTGGATGGAGTTCACGATGGCGACGATCGCGCAGTCGTGGTTGGCGTTCGCGTCCGCGCCGGTGCGGCAGTCCTGCGCCAGCGTGCCGTTGGTGACCTGGCCGCCGGACCCGAGCTCGCGGAGGCTGCCCGCGCCGCTCGGGCTGACCCCGCCGATCTGCGAGAGGACGAGGTAGATGATCACCCCGACGATGCCGAGCCCACCGCCACCGAGAGCGACCCGGCCCCCGATGCCACCGCCACCACCGCGGAGGTCGTCGACCTCGGACGTGTCCAGGCCGGCGCCTTCGTCAAACCTCACGCGCGCTCCCTCACAAAAAGCCTGGGTGCGGACTGAGGAGTCCGCACCCAGGATTACCGAGGTTGTCAATTGTAATCAGCGGCTGACCACGTCGCGGGCCGGCGAGCGGCTCTGCTGTGCGGACACGGAGGCCGCACCGAAGCAGGCTCGAAGTCGCCGTTGTGCGCTAGCGATGGTCGAGGCGCATCGAGATGGAAACCCGTGCTGCTCACAGTCACAGCCGGACTGGGTTCACCGCATCCCGGCTGTGGGTCCACAGCTGCATCCGGTAGTCAACCGCGAGGACCTTCTCGTCATTGAACCACCTGACCCTCTCCCGTCGGACGGCCCGGCGGGCCGCACCCGGGTAGTGCGTCCCCGGACCGGTGACCGATCCGCCGTTGCCCCCAAGTCTGCGCCTGTGGCCGCGAATCCTCAACCGGCGCGCCATCCCTCGTTGGTTGGTAATCCCAGTCCGGAGCTACTGTTCGGTACATGGGTGAAGTCCGCTGGCTGAGCGATTCGGAGATGTCGGCATGGCGCGCGTACATCGTTGCCACGCTGCGGCTCCGGCAGCGGCTGCACCGCGAACTGGCCGCCGCGCACGACGTGTCCCTGACCGACTACGAGGTGCTCGTGTGCCTCGAAATGGCGCCCGACAAGCGGATGCGCATGTCCGAGCTGGCGGTCACGATGGGGTCGACGAAGAGCCGCCTGTCGCACCAGATAGCACGAATGGAGAGCGCGGGACTGGCCCGACGCGCCCCCGACCCGGACGACAGGCGTGGCGTGGTGGCCGAACTGACGCCCTGCGGGGACGCCCTACTGAAGGACGCGGCGCCGACGCACGTCGAGGGCGTCCGGGCGCACCTGATCGACGTGATGACCCCCGAGGAGCAGGCGGTACTCGCCGCGGCGTTCTCCAGGGTCGCCGAGCACCTCGACGGCCTGGACGGCTGAGCCGCTACTCTGAGGCCCAGGGAAGCGTGGCAGAGCGGCCGAATGCACTCGCCTTGAAAGCGAGCGTCGGGCAACCGACCGGGGGTTCAAATCCCTCCGCTTCCGCATAGTGAGACCAGGGCATATGCCGGGCCGGGCATCTTCGACCGATGGCGCCGCATGTGCCCCGGTCGCATTCTCGAGGATTCGCGAATCCCGGCGCTCATTTCGCCGGCCGCCAGAGGAGCGCCACCCCGTGCCCGGGCAGCAGCCACGACCGCACGTCCAGATCGCTCAACTCCTCCGACGTCAGCCACCTCGCCGATGCCGTGTTCGAGCGGAACGTGAACGGCACCACGCGGAATTCGAACGCGTCGCCGCCTTCGATGTCCAGCTCCTTGGCCGACATGGAGATCCGCTCGACGTAACACGGGTACGGCGCCTGCCAATAGCAGTAGCCGTCGTCGATGCGTTGCAGCGCGGTCGCCCGCATCGACAGGCGCTCGATCGCGCTCACCGTATGGTCGTCGCCCGCGATGTCGGACAGGTCGCACTCAAAGATGCGCAGGTCGGAGAGGTGGTCGAGCGTGTTCTGGCGGGGGAGGGCGCCCATGTTGGTGCGGAAGAAGGTCAGGTAGTCGGCCCACTGCTGGTACTTCACCTCGCGCAGTTCGAGCCGGCTCGACGACGCCACGTGGTGCCGGCCTGCTTCGTCGAGGTATTCGATCCGCAGCCGCACCGACGGCAACATGTCGTCCACCGAACTCTCGAACAGCGAGCTGTCCGGCACGAACCACATCTCGAACAGCGGCAGCTGGCATCCGGCGCTGATCGAGTCCCGCAGCAGCGCGTCGCACGTTGCGAAGATGATGAACCGGTCCACGTGCACGTTCTTCTTGAAGCTGTACGTCACCGCGGTGGTCAGGTGGTAGATCTCGTGGTCCACCGCGCTCAGCTCGAACCCCACGCCGGTGTGCGTGCTGATCGTCAGATCCCCGCCCAGCGGCCGCAGCCCCTCGCCGCCCAGCACGCCCGTCACCACGTCGCGGTTCGCTTCGTTGTCGCCGTAGATCGAGCCCAGGAAGGTCTCCATCACCTGCTGCGGGAGTAGCGCTTCGACGATCCGTGGACCGGAGATCCGCGCCATCTCGGTCACCAGCCACGGGTGCACGAACAGCTCGTAACAGCCGATCCCCGCGCCGACCACGATGACCAGCGGAAACGCCGCCTCCAGCACATCGTGTGCGGCGGTCGGCCACCCGGACGGCGCATGCCACGAAACGACCGTGAGGAGGGCGGCCACCCCGATCGCGACGAGGACCGCGGCGACCCGCAGCACACCGCGCCGAGGCTTCGGGCGCGCATCAGCGCCAGGCCGCTGCTTTTCCCCAGCTGTCACAGCCTCTCCGCCCGGTCCGAGGAAATCCATGATCGACGGAGAGGCTGTGCCGGCGAAAGCGGCCGTTAGGCTTAATTCACTCCCGGTGCCAGTGCGGCTCGTCCTCCAGCGCGTACGTGGTGAGCGTGGCCCGCTCGCCGGGCGGAGTCGGAGTCTGCGCGACCAGGTCGGTGTACAAACCGAGCAGGTGCGTAGCCATCGCCGCGCGGGCGCCGCCCTCGTCGTGACGCTTGAGGAACCACGTGACCTGGTTGTGGTCGTTCGCCGAGCGGACATGCACCTCGGAACTGCCGTAGCTGGTGCGCCGGTACCCGCGCAGCTGCGGCACCAGCGATCGGTACAGCTGGTCCAGCAGCTCGTTGTGGCTCGCCCGCACGACCGCCGCGTGGAAGTCCTCGTCGGTCTGCAGCAGCTCGTCCTTGTCGTCGATGGACGCGGACTGATGCAGCTTCGCGAGCTTCGCGATGTCGTCCAGCTCGCCCTGCGTGGCCCTGGTCGCCGCCAGGCTCGCCGCGGTGGCCTCGAGGGCGATGCGGACCTCCATCAGATCCGCGTCGCTCACGCGCCGGTCGAACACCAGCGGCTCGTCGTGCTCGGACACATCGGTCGACCGGACATACCAGCCGCGGCCCCGCATCACCTCGACCACGCCCTGAAGCTGCAGCCGCTGCAGCGCGGTGCGCAGCGAACTGCGCGCCACCGCCATCCGCTGGGCCAGTTCCGGTTCCGTGGGCAGCCGGTCACCCGCCTTGAACTTGCCGCTCTTGATCAGCGACCTGATCTTGTCCTCGATCAGTTCGGGCAGCGGCTTGCGCGTATTCGGTGAGAGAGCCCAGCTCTCGTCATCCATCGTCAACCTCTCGCGTGAGCTCCTGGGTCCCCGAGCTTCCGAACACCCTACGCCAACCTGATGCCAGACGCAAGTTGTCTGTCAGGGGTCGTCACTTGACAGACAACCGACAACAACGAGATCATACAACTGCCGACAGCAGGTGAGCGGACGGGCCACCAGTCCGGCCCCGCCTCGGCCAGTGAGGAGGTGTTCGTCGTGACCTCGGAATCTCTGTTCGCTGTGATTTTCTTGGTAGCACTTGCAGTGACCCTCATCGGATGGCGGACCGTCATCGTGATGACCCTGACCGCAGGCTTCGTGCTCGCGGTTCTGGGATTCGTTCAGATCGTCTCGTTCCTCGGCACCGGCACCTAGGAGCGACGAGGCGGGGGCGGCTCCGTCTGTTGTCTGACAGCCGCCCCCGGTGTATGAGGGTGTTGCGCCCGAGTTGTACTCTCGCGCGGTCCATGGCTTTTCCCTCCTAGCGGAAGCCGCGCTCGGATGTACTCCAGACCTGCCTGGCCGGATGCCACGGCCGTTCATGCGGCACTGGCGCCCGCCCACGCGGTGATCGAGGACCGCCGCACGCTCTACCACCTTGGTCACGAGCTCCTGGCGCCCGCGCACGAGCCGGTTCCGGCGGCGCAGCTGGACAACCCCCTGTTCCGGTTCCGGATCGGTGAGGCACTGGCCGGACGGCTGCCCTTCACCGCCGACGTCGCCGACGACCTCGGTCCAATCGCGACGGAACTCCCCGCGGGACCGGTCCCGATCCGGGTCGCCACCGGGTCCGCCGCGAACGACGTCATGGCCGACGCCCTGCGGGTCATCCACACGCAAAGCCTGTCCGGTGGCCGCCCGCCGCGGCTGCTGACGGGGGACGACGAAGCCCTGGCCACGGTTGCGGCCGGCCTGCGCAAGGTGCGCGAGGTCAGCCCGGCACTCGCCGACGACCTGCTGGCCCACGTCGGCCTGCTGGTGATCCTCGACCCCGCGACCTCCGGCGGGCTCATCTCCGCGTCGTCGCGGCTCTTCCCGGGGCTCATCCTGATCGACCGCCCCTCGTCGGCCTACGACGTCGCCGAGGCGATCATCCACGAGGGCGCGCACGTCAAGCTGTTCGACTTCGCGATCACGCGTAATTTCCTCGGCATCGACGTCGCGGCGGGACGGGCGTTCCGGCCTTCCTGGTCGTCCGCCGTGTGGCAGGTGGAGCAGGTCATGGCCGCCTTCCACGCCTACACCTGCCTGGCCCAGTTCGCCGACGATGTCGCGGCGCTCGGCGAACTGGACGAACTGGGCCCGGATTCGCTGCTGTCCTTTGCTCGCACGCGTGCGACGGAAATCGGCCGGTGGCTGCTCGGCGAAGAGGACGCACTGGAAATTGACGCCAGGTGGCTCCTGCACACCTTGATGTGTGACGACAGTGGACCCGAACAACCGTCTCCGGTCACCCGTCCGGCGCTCAACGGCCACTACACGCTCGATCCGCTGGTGCGACTCGCCCGGACGGAGGCCACCGGGCGGGTGCTCGCCGGGCGCCCCGGCGACCCACCGGAATTGCATTGGCTCGACGGGGAAGCGGCCGAACTGGTCGTCGAGCTCAGCCAGGCCCCGACCGGGAAGTCCCTGTCGGAAATCGGTGCCGGACGAGCGGCCGTACTCGGCGCGCTGGCGGAAGCGACCTTGGTTCGTGTCGCCCCGCGCGAGGGAGTACTGTCCTCTTCGGACGGAAAATGCACGTCGGAAGGAAACTGATGTCAGTCCAGTGGGAACCTCGCCGGAGACACGAAGGCCGGCCCGGCGAAACCATGGTGCCCCGACCAGAGCACGGGAACGCTTCCCCGAATCCGGGTCCCGGCCGCCAGCCTTACGGCCAGCCGATCACCCGGGTGGATTTCTTCCGCCGCATGCCGACCGGCGGGACCGCCTACCTCAAGCCCGCCGACTCCACCGACGACTGACCGGCCGGGCTCGTCGGCCAGACGGGCCCACAGCCTTGTGACAGGGGCGTCAGATCGTCCGGTTCGCCATCGCTTCGCAGCTGCGCAACACGACTGCCGCGGCGCGCCGCTCCCGAGCGCTCAGCTCGGGCTTTTCCGCCTGATCCCGCCACCGTCGCACGGCGAGCAGCACCTGGTCTGCTCCCAGACGCTCGGCCCGCGATGTTCCCGAGGCGCCGATCAGCCGCAGCGCTTCCCCTTTCCGCTCCGCCGAAAAAGACGTCCGTCCGGTTTGCAGCGCGGCCACCAGCCGCAGCTCCCGGAAATCGTGGGCACCGGCGAGCAACTGCTCCAGCTCCCCAGCGAGCGGTGCCGCGGCCCGGCGCGGTTCCATGCGCAGCACCACTTCCAGTCCGATCAACGCCGACCGCGCCTTGAGCGCGTCCCGCCGCGCCACGAAGTACCCGTCGATCGCCTGACGTAGCTCGGTCAGGCCGCTGCGGGACACCAGTTGTGCGGCCAACGCCGGCACCGTGTCGGCGCCGCGGCGGATGAGCGTCAGCGCCAGCCGCACACCGAACATCCCGAACCGGCTGAGCACCCCGGCGCGGTCGGACGCGGCCACCGGCCCGGGGAAGTCCGCCGCGGCGAACCGGTCCGCCGACAGCAACCGCGGTTCCAGTTCGTCCCGTGGCAGCGCCGCGAGCGTGCGCAACACCTGGAATTCCGCGTCGGTAACGGTTCGTCCGGCCGCGGCGGCCAGACCGGCGACCGGCACGACGTCCTGGCACAACCCCGCGACCTCGGGCGCGACGCGATAGCGGCGCGACACCTGGCGGGCGGAGATCACCGAGTCGACCCGGCCGCCGCCCAGCTCGTCCGCGCGGGAGAGCACGACGAGTGCGTTGACCGCGGCCGCGCGCGCGACCGGGTGGTCCTGCAGCGTGTGCAGGAACTCCAGGTTCGCCTCGGACGGGCGCCGCAGGAGATACAGGACGGCGTCGGCGTCCATACAGATGCCCTCGATCGTGCTCGGCGCCGCGCCGCCGTCGATTGCGGGCGTGTCCATGAGCATCAGCTCGTCCTGCGACTGGCCGGGAGAGGTCCGGAACCAGCTCATCTCGCCCGGCGCCGGTTCCCCGGCCAGCGCGGCGAACAGCGTCGAGCGTCCCGACTCGCGCGGCCCCACCACGGCCAGGCGCAACGGATCGTCGAACCGGGTCAGCTGGCGATGCAGCCAGCTCGTCGCGCGCGGGCTGTCCTGGTAGACGTCGACGGCCTCCTGCAGTACCGCCCGGGTCCTCTCCGCCAGGCTCACGCGGTGATCCCCCGCTGAGCCGGCAGCCGCGCGGGATCGCCGGCCAGGGCCTGGGCCCGGCGGCGCAGGACGGTCAGCTCGTCCATCATCCGGCGGATCTCGGTCGCCCGGACCGCGCGGCGGGTCGTGTCGTCGTCGATGGCCTGCTTGAACGTCTTCGCGGTCTCGGTGATCTCACCGCGCAGCTCGTCGGCGATCCCGCCGAGCCGGTCGCGCAGTGCACGGTGGATCTGTCGCGCGGTGTCCTTGCTGTGCTTGCCGTAGCGCAGGAAGAAGTCGTCGACGTAGCGGTGCGCGGCCGTCTTCGCGGCATGTTGGCGCCGCTTGAGGCGGTTGCCGCGCTCCTCGAACACGCTCTTCGCGCCGAACGCCGCACCGGCACCGAGCGAGATCGGGTTGATCAGCGGCAGGCCCGCGATGGTGGTTGCCAGACCGAACATCAGCAGGCCGCTGTAGGACCCGCGCATGCCGACGAACAGCTTCTGCCCGACGCTGAACCGTTCGACCCGCGGCATCCGCAGGTCGCCCACCGCGTCACCGGGGACCTCGCGCGCCAGCGAATCGGGCAACGCGTCCTCACGGTGCGGGGCGACCTGCCGCGCGATCTTGCGTGCGATCCACTCGAACCGGTCGAGCAGCCATTCCGAGTTCGTTTCGGCGACCGCGGTCAGGTTTTCCCGAAGCCACTCCTCGAAATCCGTCCAGGTCTTCGCCGGGTCGGCAGCCTCGAAGTACTCGTCCACCTCGACCAGGATCTTGCGCGTGCGGTCGCGCAGGTCGAACTCGACGTCCGAGATCAGGTCGGCCACCTCGTCGGACAGCATCGTCTGCCAGCGGTTCGCGTCGCGCTGCACCTTCTCCAGCCGCCGCCCGGCGGCGCGCCAGCGCGCGACCGCGTCGCCGCTGTCCGGCTGCTGGGTCGCGTCGAACTCCTCGTGCAGCGAGTTCTGCAGCGCCTCGACGGTGGCCGTGGTCAGCGCGGCGACCGAGCGACGGGCCAGCAGGTCCGCCTGGCCGGGCAGGTCGCGGTACAAGGCCTTGAGCAGCTCGCCGAACCCCGACTCGGCGTTGAGCGCCTCGTCGCCGGTGCGAGCCGCGGCCAGCCGCAGCGCCGCAGACACCGGGATCAGCGACGCGGCGAGCCCGCGCTGGTCGAGCCGGCTGCGGTTGCGTTGCGCGACCGATCGCCAGCCGGGCGCCAGGTCGATCTTGGTGAGCACCACGAGCACGGTCGGGCACAACCGGATGACTTGTTCGAGCAGTTGGATCTCCGATGCCGACAGCTCGCTCGTGGCGTCTGTGGCCATCAACACAGCGTCCGCCGAGTCAACGGTCTCGATGGCCGCCTGGGCCGGCGTGTCGACCAGCGCCAGCCCGTCGGCCAGCAGCGCGCGGGGCAGGCCGACCTCCGCCCGCACTACCGGTGGACCGCTCACGGCGACCGCTTCCCGATTGGCCTGGCTGGTGACCGATTCGACCGGGACCGGCTGGTGCGCGGGCCCTTCGATCGCCCGCGGACCGGCCGTGACGACGGATGCGATGGGGCTCTCGGCGTGCGTGACCACGGCCGGGACGGTGGTAGTGGCGTCCTCGCCGACGGCGCACACCGGGGCGTTGACCAGCGCGTTCACCAGCTGGCTCTTGCCCTGGCCGGTCTCGCCGATCACGACGATCCGCAGCTTCTCGTCGAGCAGCTGGGATCTGCGTCTGCGGATGCGTTCGACAAGGTCCGGACGCCGTTGGGTGGCGCAGACCTGGGCGGTGTCGTCCACTACGTCGAGCCAGGGCGGTGCGAGCACGCCGAGGAGTGTGCCGTGTCGTGACCAAAACGTGAAGCGGCGGGGTCCGTTCTGAGACGAACCCCGCCGCTTCATCGGTAAGTGGTAGCCGCGTCGCTGCGGCTACCGGTCAGTGACCGAGCGGAAGGTCACCCTGCAGGTTGTGGATGTCCGTGGCCTCGGGCAGCGGCGCGTGGTCGAGCGGGCTGATGGCGCCGCTCAGGGGGCTGTCCGTGACCGACATGACGTCCTTGACCGGGTCGGTCGTGAGCGCGGTGCCGAGGTGGTCGGTGACCCCGGGCAGCGGGTTCGCGACCGGCAGGTGCGGAAGCCCCTGCGGCAGCTCGGCGCCGGCGTGCACCGGCAGGTCGCTCGCGGGGATCTCGCCGGGAACGCCCGCGGGCAGCGCCGACGGCACGCCGGGGGCGGCGGGCAGGTCCGCGGCCACGCTCGAGAACTGGTGGCCGCCGTCGGACACCGCGGTGCCGGTCTGGGCGCCGGCGTCGGTCACGGTTCCGCCGAGCTGGGCGCCGCCCGAGGTGAGGTAGTCACCGAGGGTGGCCGAGCCCTGCGCGACCTTGCTACCGACCAGGTCACCGCCGATGGAGACGTAGTCGGCGATCGGGCCGGCAGCCGGCTCGGCGCGGCCGAGGACGTCCGAGTCGAGCGAACCGGCCAGGTCACCGGCCTGGTCGAAGCTCGGGACGTCGGCGGGCGTGCCGTCGACGCCGAGGGTGTAGGTGCCCAGCGCCGAGTCGGTGCGAGCCCCGGTGAGGATCGCGTCGTCGTCGGCGGTCAGGCCGCTCTGCAGCGCACCCTCGTTGTTCTCGACGGCGAAGCCACCGGTGAAGCCGTCGGTGCCACCCGCGGCGCTGCCGATGAATGCACCGGCCGGGGTGCCCGCGGTGCCGCCCAGGGCGGCGCCGTCCGCAGCGGCGGCGGCCGCGGCCGCACCGTCCGCGAGGCCACCGGTGTAGGTGACGGTGGTGGCGGAGCCGTCGGCGGAGCTGTCGTTCGCGGTCTCCACGCGGCCCACGGCGGGGATGTCCGGGGTGGCGAACGGCTCGTCGCCCAGCGAAGGCGCATCCACCGGCAGTGAGCCCAGGGTGTCGAAGTCGACGGGCAGCGAAGCGGTGTCCGGCAGCGCGGTGAGGCCGGTCACGTCACCGGTGCCGACGGGCAGGTCGGCCGCGTCGACCGGCAGGGCGGTCAGCTCGCTCGGCACGTCGGCGCGCTCCAGGCCGGCGGTCGGCAGGGACGGCAGCTCGCCCAGGGCGGGCGGCTCGACCGGGAGGCCGGGCAGCGCGCCCGCGAGGCCCTCGACCTGGGGCAGGGACACCGGAAGCCCGGCCGCGTCGACCGGCAGCCCGCCGAGGGGCAGGCCGTCGAGGGGCAGCGCGTCGGTCGGCAGGTCGCCGACCGGGAGCGCGTCGGTCGGGAGGTCGGCGCGGGCGGGGACGTCCAGCGGGAGGGCCGGGGCGTCGATGGGCAGGTTGCCCAGTTCGGGGAGCCCGACCGGGAGGTTGCCCAGCTCGGGCAGCTGCACCGGCAGGTCGCTCAGGCTGGGCGCGCCGACGGGCAGGTCGCCCAGTTCCGGCAGCTGGACC
>Ga0081455_10001007_pt1 | contig 35710 bp, 32 predicted proteins | sample TabmetS3T2R1_FD_70207 | JGI IMG/M metagenome (GOLD analysis project Ga0081455, IMG submission 70207) | Tabebuia heterophylla rhizosphere microbial communities from the University of Puerto Rico - S3T2R1 | ecosystem: Host-associated > Plants > Roots > Rhizosphere ...
GTTCTAATAGTGCCGAACGCCGTGCCGCCGAGAGCGGTGATGCGCTCGGCGAGATCGTCGATGTGGTCCTCGACGGTCTCGGCAACCTTGTCGAACAGCTCGTGGAGCGCGATGAAGTGCGGCCCTTTCACGTTCCAGTGCGCGTGCTTGGTCTGCGCACCGAGATCGATGGCGTCGGCCAATCGCTCGTTCAGGAAATCGGCCACCTTCTTGCGTGTGCCGTTCGACAAATCATTCTTCGTGTCGTGCATGGATCCTCCGCGGCGCCCTTCGCGCAGGCGCAATTCTCCACTACGGAGGCGGGGGACCGCCAATGATCAGAAGCGATCAGCGCGATATGCGCGGTCTATCACGTGTCATCGCGGTAGCGGCGGATGCGCATCGTGCCGAAGACGAGGCCGGCCGCAACGACGACACCGATCCACATCGCGGGGGCCGTGAGGAGGCCGACGATGTCGATGCCATCGAACAGCCCGCGCGGACCGAACGCGGCGCGGGTCGCCCTACCGCTCGCGGCGACACCGGCGATGTTGATGCCCAAGCGGTCGCGGAGTATCCAGGCGACGTGCCAGGTGCCGAAAACGAGGCGCTCGCCGAAAATCAGAACCAGCGGCGGTAGCACGGTCCAGACGAACACGCTGCTCTTGGCCCAAGCCGACACCAGCAACTGGTACGCCGCCACGGGCGCGTACCACAGCGCAAGGATGAAGACATAGACCAGCACGACGCCGTTGAGCCGCAGCCATCCCGTCGTGTCCCAGGTCACGAACTGTCCGAGCAAGCCATCGTTGTGCACGCGGAGATACAGGATCCCGAAGGCCACGAGGTTCGTGACGAACGCGAGCACGTAGAGCCCGAGCGGCACGATCAGCAGCGCCACCGCCAGCTTCGTCAGCACGGTAGCGGTGTCCGACACCGGCAGCGACTTCCAGAAGAGAATGCTGCGGTCCTTGCGCTCCGCGTACAGGCAATCCGCGAGATAGAAGAAGATGACGATCGACATCAGCGCGAACAGCACCGATGTGAACATCAACTGAGCGAACAGGATGGGCGAGCCTTCCACGTGCAGCGGTCCGCCCGACGCGCGATTCTGGCCGAAGCCGGACGTGATGAGGCACGTGACGAGGTAGAGCGCGGCCATCACGAGCGGCGCCATCCAGAGCGAGCGGTGCTCCCAGAGCTCGCGCCGAATCAGCACGGGCCAGCCTTTCGCAAGCGGTGCGGGTGCGGCGGTCATGCCGGCGCTCCTTGCATCTTGGCGACGAACAGGTCCGCGATCGACGGCGTGCGGATCTCACCGAGCGGCACGAGCTCTTCGCTGCTGCGGCCTTCGAAGAACATGGCGATGCGCCCGAAGATCTCGCGCTCGTAGAACGGCTGCAGCTCGCGGGCGCGGCCGGCTTGATCCGGGCGCACATTGAGCTGCACGTAGCGCTCCGCGAGGCCTTCGACCGGGGAATCGAGCGCGATGTGGCCGCGGTTGATGAAGATCACGTCCGTCAGCAGGTTCTCGATCTCCTCGACCTGATGGGTCGTCAGCAGAATCGTGCGCTCCTTGTCGAAGTAGTCGTTCAACAACGTGTCGTAGAACTGCCGGCGATAGAGCAGATCGAGGCCGAGCGTCGGCTCGTCCAGCACGAGCAGGCGCGCATCGATTGCGAGAATGAGCGCGAGATGCAGCTGGGTAACCATGCCTTTCGACAGCTCGCGCACGCGCTTGTGCATCTCGATGTCGGTCTTGCGCAGAAATTCTTCGGCGCGCGCCCGCTCGAAACGCGGATGCACTCCGGCGACGTAATCGAGCGCCTGCGACACGCGCAGCCACTTCGGCAGCACGGCGACATCGGCGATGAAACAGACTTCTTGCATCAGCGAATAGCGATCGGCGTAGGGATTCTTGCCGAACACGCGCAAGTCGCCTTCGAACGGAGTGAGGCCGAGGATGCTCTTCAAGGCCGTCGTCTTGCCGGCGCCGTTCGGGCCGATGAGACCGACGATGCGGCCGGCCGCGACGGTGAAACTCACGCCATCGAGCGCACGCGTGCCGTTGTAGACCTTCGTCAGGCCGCGGGCTTCAATTATCGTCGTCATTGCTGGCGTCCTGATCCTGGTCCTGACCCGGCGTCGAGGGCCACGGAGTCGCGGGGGGCGGCGCCCCGTTGCGCAGCAGATCGGCGGCGGAGAGCCCGAGGCGCTGAATGGTGGCGTACACCTTCGGCCATTCGTCCTCGAGGAAGCGGGCGCGCTCGTCTTTCATCAGCGCCTTGCGGGCGCCCTCGCTCACGAACATGCCTCGGCCGCGACGCTTTTCGACGAGCTGCTCGTCGACGAGCTGCTGGTATCCCTTCAAGACCGTCAGCGGATTCAAGCGGAATTCCGCCGCGACGCTGCGCACGGAAGGGAGCGGGTCGCCTTCCTTGAGGGCGCCTTCGAGGATCATCGCCACGACCCGGTCGCGCAGTTGCCGGTAGATCGGCAGGCTGTCGTCCCACTGTGGGTCCATGGTTGCTCCGGGCGCCCTCGTCTTAAGGCTGGTAGCCGACTACTGTAGCAAACCACTTGCACCGGCCTGGGCCAGGTGGATGCTCGCCGGCTTTGCAGTGCTCGCGACCGTCGGCACCAGCTGCATGGCCGTCCGCACCACCGCAGTCGAGCTCACGAACGCGTAGCTACCGAACACCGTGACCGCAACCGCCACCACACCGCACGCCATCACCTTCACGGACTTCACATTCAGAACGTTCATGACCTTCTCCTTCTGCTTTGCCGGCGGCCTGCACCATGCAGTTCGCCCTTCGTCTTGGTGATATATATAACTACAACACTAGTTGAGTGTCAACACCAACACGCCGCAGATTCCGTAAGCTCATGACTCTCCAGCAAATCGAGTCGACCCGAATCGTGACCGAGGCGCGTTAGAGCACGGCCTGACGGGGGACTCGGATGAGCTCACTGATCTATTCGGGAGTGGGGGCGGTGGATTCGGACTTCGGTGGCGAGCGGACCGCGCAGGCTGCAAAGCCGCGACGCGCGGGCACGCAGTTCCGGCGCCCGCAGACGGCGCGTACATTGCGGCCGATGGCCGACGTCGATGATGGCGAGTTGATGCTGCGTTACGCAGGCGGCGACATGCGTGCCTTCGAGACGCTGTATCGGCGCCATCGCAGCGCGCTCTACCGGTATCTCGCGCGGCACACGCGCGATCCGGAAGTCGCGAATGATCTATTCCAAGAAGTGTGGAGCAAAGTGATCGCGAGTCGCGCACGCTACGAGCCGCGCGCGAAATTCAGCACCTTCCTGTATCGGGTCGCACACAACTGCTTCATCGATCACTGCCGGCGCGCCTCGGGACGCGTGGATCGTGCGGTGGCGAACAACGAGGACTTCGATCTGGAAAACGTATTGCCCGCCGCTGCTGCCGATGCGCCGGATGCGCGTGCCGAGCACGCACAGACACTGGCGCGCTATCGCACGGCGCTCGCTTCCCTCCCGGCGGAGCAACGTGACGCGTTTCTGTTGTACGAAGAGTCCGGCCTCTCGCTCGATGAGATCGGGCAGATCACGGGCGTGAGCATGGAGACGGCGAAGAGCCGCCTGCGTTACGCGCTCGCGAAGCTGCGTGCCGCGATGACGCCGCAGGATGTTGCCGCGACCAACGCCGCACCCGTGAACAAGCGCGAGATGTTCGCGCGCGAGCAAGTGCCGCCCGCCGCGGCATTGGAGGAACCCGGGACATGACCGGACTCGACGATCCAGACCGCGAGCTCGATGACTTTCTCGCGCGCCGCTCGGTGCTGCATCGGCGCCTTGCGGACCGCGACTATCACGAGCCGTCGCAGGAGCTCGATCGATTGGTGCTCGACAAGGCACGCGAAGCGATCGAGGTCCGGGCGAGCGGGCCGATGTACCGCGCGCCGCGTTGGGCGCTGCCGGTTGCGCTGGCGGCGAGCGTGGTGCTCGCGTTGGCGGTCGTCATGAATTTCGCGCGGATGCCGGCGGGCGATGGCGGATATCCCGCCGGCGCCGCGGCCAGTCCGGCCGCGGAAGCGCCCCCGGGCTTCGCCGCCGACAAGAAGGCCATGCCACTGGCACCGCCGGGGACCGACATGCAGTTGGCCAAGGAGCGCAACCGAGCGTTCGCTCCTGAACCGCGGACCGACTCGGCCGACGCCAAGGCCGAGGCCGATCGCGCGGACAGTCCGCTGCTCGCCTCGAATGCTCCCGTCTCTGCCCCGACTCGCGAGGCCAAGCCCGCTGCGACCCAAACGGCAGCGAAGTCGCGCGCGAATGCAGTGGTGGAGATGCCGGCCGAAGTGCACGAGGCCGCAGACGCGTCTGCCGTGGCCAACCCGTCAGCAGTGAGCGCGCCTGTCGCCAGCTCACCAGCGCCGGTTGCCAGTAATAGCCCTCGGTTCGCCCGCGCCGAAGCAGTAAGTGAAGGGCGCGTGGTACCCGCGCGTGAGGGCGCTCTGCGGCAGGCAGAAGCCGCCGGATCTGCAGCCAGCGCGCCCACGCTGAGCGACAAAGCGAAACTTCCCGACCCGCAAGTCTGGATGCGCGAGATCGAGCAACTTCGCCTCGCCGGCAAGTCGGCCGATGCGGACCGTGAGATCGCCGCATTTCGTAAAGCCTTTCCCACCCTGCCCGTCACGCCCGCTGCGTTGGGCCGCGATCCGCGCCCCGCGAAGTAGTCCCGAGCGGCCCCGCCTGCGGGCGGCTGCGAGCCCGCGTCCGTACCCGCCTTTGGCACGCGTGCAGTCGTGTCCCCCAACACGCGTGCCGTCGAGTCTGCCCATCTCCCGGGCGACCGCCACTACCTCTCCCGGTAATGGCGATCGCGCGGCCCGGCCCCTAAAATTGCCGCCCTTTTCGTCGGAGCAGCTCATGAAGCAAGCCGTGAACGTCGCAATCACCGGCGCGGCCGGTCAGATCGGATACGCCCTCGCCTTCCGCGTGGCGTCGGGCCAAATGCTGGGGCCGGATCAGCCGGTGAACCTCCATCTGCTCGAGATCACGCCCGCGCTGCCCGCCTTGCAAGGCGTGGTCATGGAGCTGAATGACTGCGCGTTCCCGACCCTGAACAAGATCGTCGCGACGGACGACGCCAAGGTCGCCTTCCGCGACCTCAACATCGGCCTGCTCGTCGGTGCGCGTCCGCGCGGTCCTGGCATGGAGCGCAAGGATCTGCTGATCGCGAACGCACAGATCTTCTCCGCGCAGGGCAAGGCGCTGAACGACGTGGCCGACCGCAACGTGAAGATTCTCGTCGTGGGTAATCCGGCGAACACAAATGCGCTGATCGCGCGCGCGAATGCGAAGGATCTCAATCCGCGCAACTTCACGGCCATGACGCGCCTCGATCACAACCGCGCGCTGTCGCAGCTCGCCGAGAAGACGGGCACGCACGTCACCGCCATCAAGCGCATGACGATCTGGGGCAATCACTCGTCGACGCAGTACCCGGACATCACGCACACCACCGTGAACGGCAAGCCGGCGCCGACCTTGGTCGACAAGAAGTGGGTCGCGGACACGTTCATTCCGGTTGTTCAGCAGCGCGGTGCCGCCATCATCAAGGCGCGCGGCCAGTCGTCGGCTGCTTCGGCCGCCTCCGCGGCGATCGATCACGTGCGCGACTGGGTGCGCGGTACGCCGGATGGCGATTGGGTCAGCATGGCGGTGCCGTCCGACGGCAGCTATGGCATCAAGGAAGGCCTCATCTACTCGTATCCGGTGGCGTGCAAGAACGGCGACTATCAACTCGTCCAGGGCCTTTCAATCGACGAGTTCAGCCGCAACCGTATGGATGCGACCGACAGAGAGCTGCGCGAAGAGCGCGACGGCGTCAAGGAATTGCTCGGTTAGCTCTTCATCGGAGCAAATCGCCTGCGGGCCTTGCTTCGGGAGGCTCCGCCGGCGCCGGCGGCAAAAGCCGTGACTTTTGCCGCCTGGCGCGTCGCGTAGCTGCGCCCGGGCGGCTATAGTCGGTCGGAAACGCCGTTCGGGTCAGGCGCTTGGGCCAGCCCGAGCGGCCTGGCCGAAATCTCCGCAAAGGAGCGCTCATGCTCGGCGCGTTCATTTCGCTTCTCCTGTTGGCCGCGGCTGCGTACGCGGTGACCCAGCCCGGCGGGGTCATCGCCCTGGTCTTCATCGGTGCGGTGCTGTTCCTCGCTTACAAGCGCCTCTCCCTTCTCACGTTCACGGCCACGTTCACCGTACTGCTCGCCGCGTACACATTGCTCGGCGCGGCCAGCGCGCCCGTCGGCGTGTGGAAAGGCTTCCTCTGGCTGATGCTCGCATCGCTGTGGCTCCTGAACGTGCGCCCGCTGCGCAAGGCGCTCATCACTCGGCGCTTCATGAAGACGTACTTGAAGCTGCTGCCCGCGATGTCGCAAACCGAGCGCGAAGCGCTCGAAGCCGGCACGGTCTGGTGGGACGGGGAGCTCTTCACGGGCGCACCGAAGTGGAACAAGTTGCTCTCGGCCAAGCCTCCGGAGCTGTCCGCCGAAGAGCAGGCCTTTCTCGATGGCCCGTGCGAAGAGCTCTGCCGGATGCTCGACGACTGGGACATCACCCACAAACGCGGCGACATGCCGCCGCAGGTGTGGGACTTCCTCAAATCCAAGGGCTTCTTCGCGATGATCATCGCGAAGAAGTACGGCGGCCTGGAATTCTCGGCGTACGCGCACTCGTGCGTGCTCGCCAAGATCGCGAGCCGCAGCGTCACCGCCTCCTCGACGGTCGCCGTGCCCAATTCGCTCGGGCCGGCCGAGCTGTTGAGTCACTACGGCACCGAGGAGCAGAAGAGCTACTACCTGCCGCGACTCGCGCGCGGCGAAGAAGTGCCGTGCTTTGCGCTCACGGGAGCGCGCGCCGGGTCGGACGCCGCATCACTGCCGGACACGGGCATCGTCTGCAGGGGTCAGTGGCAGGGCCGTGAGATCGTCGGCATCAAGCTCAACTTTTCGAAGCGCTACATCACGCTCGCGCCGGTCGCGACGGTCGTCGGTCTCGCGTTCCGGCTCTTCGACCCCGACAAGCTCATGGGCGAGAAGGCGGACCTCGGCATCACCTGCGCGCTGATTCCGCGGAATACGCCGGGGATCACGATCGGGCGGCGGCACTTCCCGATCAACATTCCGTTTCAGAACGGCCCGATTCAGGGGCGCGACGTGTTCGTGCCGCTCGATTTCATCATCGGCGGACCGAAGATGGCCGGGCAGGGTTGGCGCATGCTCGTCGAGCAGCTCTCCGTCGGACGCTGCATTTCGCTGCCGTCGAATGCCACGGGCGGTGCGAAGGCCGCGACGTGGGCCACGGGCGCGTACGGTCGCATCCGTCGCCAGTTCAACATGCCCGTCGGCAAGTTCGAGGGCGTCGAGAACATCATCGCGCGCATGGCGGGGCTCACGTACACGATGGACGCTGCGCGCTCCGTCACCGCTGGCGCGATCGACGGCGGGGAACGGCCGTCCGTACCCTCGGCAATGCTGAAGTATCACGTCACCGAGATGGGCCGCATCGTCGCGAACGACGCGATGGACGTGCACGGCGGCAAGGGCATCTGCCTCGGGCCGCGCAACTATCTCGGCCGCGGCTATGAGTCCGTGCCGATCGCCATCACGGTCGAAGGCGCGAACATTCTCACGCGCAACCTCATCATCTTCGGCCAAGGTGCCGTGCGCTGCCATCCGTTCGTGCTGCGCGAGATGACTGCCGCGCGCAATCCGGATCGCGCGAAGGGCGTGGATGAGTACGATCGCGCGCTCTTCGGCCACATCGGCTTCACGATTTCGAACGCCGTGCGGTCGTTCATCATGGCGCTCACCCATGCGCGCTTCGCGCGCACGCCGGTGTCGGGACCGACCGCGCGGTATTACCAGCACATCGTGCGGTTCAGCGCGTCCTTCGCGTTTGCGGTCGACGTCGCGATGCTCACGCTCGGCGGGTACCTGAAGAAGAAAGAGAATCTCTCGGCGCGACTCGGTGATGTGCTCTCGTGCATGTACCTCGCCTCGATGGTGCTGAAGCATCACGAGAATCAGGGCCGCCACGACGCGGACCTGCCGATTGTCGAGTGGGCGTGCCGCAATCTGCTCTACACCGCGCAGGAACAGCTGCACAGCTTCCTGCGGAACTTCCCGAATCGCGTGCTCGGCGGCTTCATGCGGTTCGTGATTTTCCCCCGCGGCCTGGTCTACTCGGCGCCGAGTGACCGGCTCGGGCACAACATCGCCGAGCTCGTGTCGAGCCCGACGGAGTCGCGCGAGCGGCTGTGCCACTTCATCTACCAGACGGTCGAGCCGAGCAACGCGCTCGGTCTGCTGCAGGAAGCGTTGGTGCTGTCGCAAACGGCGGAGCCTATCGAGAAGCGCATCCGCGTCGACGGCATCAAGACCGGGAAGGTTACGGCGCTCGATTTACCCGGACAGATTCAGCAGGCGCTTGCGCTGGGCATCATCTCGGAAACCGAAGCGGCGGCGCTGCGTGAGTACGATCGCAAGGTGATGGAGATCATCAACGTCGACGACTTCGCGCCGAACGAGCTGGGCGTGGAGGTGCAGCCAGTGCCGCAGACGCCCGCGGCGGTGACGAGCTTTCACGTGGCGTGAGGGGGCGATTCGATTGCACCGGGGAGAGGTTTCGGATGACGTCGCGCCGCCTGCGACAGGGAAAGTCGCGGATGTAGCGGCAGCGAGTGGCGCAGCGGCGGCCAGCGCCGTAGCACCGGCGCCTGATGTCTCCTCGAGAGCTGCCGCAGGCTGTCAGAACTGCGGCGCCCCGCTCACCGGCAAATACTGCGGCGCCTGCGGCCAGCGCCACGAGCCGCACATCCACTCGCTCCGCGAATTCATCGCCGAGGCCACCGAGAGCATCACACACGCCGACTCGCGCCTGTGGCGCACGCTGTGGGCGCTCATGGTGAAGCCCGGTTCCCTGACGAAGGAGTTCCTCGAAGGCCGGCGCGCGCGCTACCTGCCGCCGTTCCGGCTCTACCTCGTGCTCAGTGTCGTGTTCTTCGTCATTGCGACGACCGGTGGCAGCCACGACTCGGTCGGCTTCGTCGGGCTGCATACCGGCGAGGGCCAGCCCTCCGTCGACGTGAAGAAGCTCGAGGACATGCCGGCAAAACCGACCGAATCCCCCGAGCAGCGCGCCAACCGCATCTGCACCGATTTCAACTTCGTCATCGGCGACAACAAGGGCCTGGTCGATGGACCCGCCGTCTGCCGCAAGATCGTCGGCGACAACGGCCATGCGCTGGTCGAGGCGCTGTACCACAACATTCCGCGCGCGCTGATCGTCCTCTTGCCGCTGCTCGCGCTAACGATGCGCGTGATGTATTTGCGGCGGCACTACGTGGAACACCTGCTGTTCTTCGTGCACACGCATTCGTTCGCGTTCCTGTTCCTCGCGCTGTACGTGCTCGTCATTCGTTTCGTTCCATTCAAGTCGGTCGAGGACATCGCCACACTCGTCATGCTGTTCTGGCTGCCGTACTACACGTACCGTGCGATGCTGCGCGTGTACGGGCAGCGAAAGTGGGTGACGCGGACGAAGTTCTCCCTCCTCGCGCTGTCGTATTGCGTGCTCGGCGGGATCATGACGGTGCTACTGGGCCTCTACACGGCGGTCACGCTGTGAGTCTTACGCGACCGTCATTTGTTTCATACCAACGGCCTGGATAAGCTGGGGCGCGGCCAAGAGAGCGGCCGCGCAATACGAGCCTTACCGGAGAACAATCCAATGCGTGTAGCCCTCGCAGTCACCGCCATCGCCCTCTTCACCAGCGCCGTGTATGCGCAGGAACGCACTCCTTCGCCCGCAGGTGCCGAGGTCTACATCATCAGCCCCAAGGATGGCGCGTCGGTCAAGAGTCCCGTCAAGGTGGTGTTCGGCCTGAAAGGCATGGGCATCGCACCCGCCGGCGTGAAGTTCGAGAACAGCGGCCATCATCACCTCTTGATCGACACCGACGTGCCCGCGGACGCGAATGCGCCGCTGCCGACGACGGATCAGGTGAAGCACTTCGGCAAGGGTCAGACCGAAACGTCGATCGAGCTGACGCCCGGCAAGCACACGCTGCAACTGGTGCTCGGCGATCAGAACCACATCCCGCACAATCCGCCGGTCGTGTCGAAGAAGATTACGATCAACGTCACGAAGTAACCATGGACGCAGGCGCGCGAGCCGCTGCGCGGCGCGTGTGCCGCCACTCCCGCGGGGCTCGCGCCGTTGCGAGCCCCGTCGAGTCGCAAGGATGCGGCCGGTGAATCGAGCCATTCTCCACGTCGATATGGACGCGTTCTATGCGTCCATCGAGCAGCGCGACGATCCGCGCCTCGCGGGCCAACCGGTCATCGTCGGCGGGACGCGCGGGCGCGGTGTCGTCGCGGCCGCGAGCTACGAAGTGCGCAAGTTCGGCGTCCATTCGGCGATGCCGATGACAACGGCGCTACGACTGTGTCCGCACGCGGTATGCGTGCAGCCGCGCATGCAGGTCTACAAGGACGTGTCCGAGCAGATCTTCGCGATCTTTCATCAGTTCACGCCGGCGGTCGAAGGGTTGTCGCTCGACGAAGCGTTTCTCGATGTGACCGCGAGCCGCGCCCTGCTCGGGGATTCCGTGGCGATCGCGCGCGCGATCAAAGAATGCATTCGTCGCACGACGCGCCTCACCGCCTCGGTCGGCGTGGCGCCGAACAAGCTCATCGCGAAGATCGCGTCGGATTTGCAGAAGCCGGATGGGCTCACGGTGGTGACGCCCGAGACGATACATCGCGTGCTCGATCCGCTGTCGGTGCGTCGCTTGCCGGGGTTGGGGCGGAAGATGGGCGCGCAGGTGGAAGAGGCCGGCATCCACACCTTCGCCGAACTGCGCACGGCGAAGGACTCGGTGTTGTGGCCGCTGTTCGGCAAGTACACGCGCCGCATCCGCGAGCGCGCCGCAGGCATCGACGACCGGGACGTCGTGGCCGATCGCGACGAGAAATCCATCAGCGCCGAGGACACGTTCGCGACGGATATCGCGGAGCCGCGGCGGCTGCAGGCCGAGCTGACAGCGCTGGCCGATCGGGCCTGCACGCGATTGCGTGCGAAGGGATTGGTCGCGGGATGCGTGACCGTAAAGATTCGGCGGCACGACTTCACGACGTTCACCCGTCAGCGGCGGGTATCGCCGGCGACCAATGACACGCAGGCAGTTGGGCGCGTGGCGCGGGAGCTTCTGACCACGTGGCTCGGCGAGCACCGAGGCGCGAAGATTCGCTTGCTGGGTGTGGGGGTGAGTCAGCTCACCTTGGCCGAGCAGCTCGATTTGTTCAGCGCCCCCGGCCCGAAGGGCTCGTCCAAGCTGGACCGGACTCTCGACGCCATCCGGGAGAAGTTCGGCAGCCAGGCGCTGACCCGTGCCGGCAATCTCGAAGACAAGTCCTCGCACGACTGAGTCGCCGCGCGCTTGATTCCCGAGGGCTCGCTCGCGTGCGGCCCTACGACGAGGAGCGTCGTGCGCGGCGAGCTTTGAGGGACCTGCTCGCCCCTGCGAAAACGTCAGACGAGGCGTCCTCTTAGGCCGAACCTCGGCCGCATGCTCGGCACTGCGCCGAAGGCCGGCCGAACGCCTGCAAGCGCTACGACGGAGTCCGGTCGCAACGACACGGTCCCGAGGCGCCGCGAAGCTCCCTCGCAAACCCTCCCCCCATCCGTCGTCGTTCGCAAACACCTCCCGCCCGAACTTTGCCGCCCCAAATGCACCCAACCCACTCCCATGCAATACTCGCGACCCCGGCGGACAGGCCACCCGCCTACAGCCCATTACACATGTATCTGTCGTTCTTCGGCCTAAACGAGAAGCCCTTCGCGATCACCCCCGATCCGCGATATCTGTACCTGAGCGAGCGCCACGCCGAAGCCCTGGCTCATCTTCTGTACGGCATCAACGAGGCCGGCGGCTTCGTGCAGCTCACGGGCGAGGTCGGCACGGGCAAGACGACGACCATTCGCTCGCTCCTCGCGCAGACCCCGAAGAATGCCGAGGTCGCGCTGATCCTGAATCCGCGCATGACGCCGACGGAGTTCCTGCTCACGATCTGCGAGGAGCTCGGCATCGGCGTGCCGGATTCCGCCGAGCACAGCCTCAAGGATCTCGTCGACATCCTGAACGACTACCTGTTGCGCGCCCACGCGGGCGGCCGCCGCATCGTGCTGGTCGTCGACGAAGCGCAGAACCTCGCGCCCGAAGTGCTCGAGCAAGTCCGCTTGCTGACGAACCTCGAGACGAACACCCAGAAGCTGCTGCAGATCATCCTCATCGGCCAGCCCGAGTTGCGCGAGCTGCTCGCGCGCACCGAGCTGCGCCAGCTCGCGCAACGAATCACGGGTCGCTATCACCTCGATCCGCTCTCGGCGGCCGAGACGTCCGCGTATGTGCGTCACCGTCTGCGCGTCGCCGGCGCGACAACGGACATCTTCACGCCACCCGCGCTCAGCGAGATCTATCGCCTGTCGGGCGGCGTGCCGCGCGTGATCAATGTGATCTCGGATCGCTCGCTGCTGGGTGCGTACACGCAGGATCGTCATCGCGTCGGGAGCAGTCTCGTGCGTCACGCGGCGACGGAAGTGTTCGGTCGCAAATTCGCGCCCGCGTGGCTGCCGTGGGCCGGCGCCGCCGGCGCGGGCCTCGCGGTCATCGCGACGGTATTCCTCGTTTGGGAGCTCTTTCCCGGCAGCCGTTCGGCGGTTGCGGGCGACAAGACCGCGAACATCGAGACCGCCCCGCCCGTCGTCGCGATCACGGAGGCGAGCGACAAGAAGGATGGGGCCGATCGCGTCACCGGACCGGCGAGCGCGTCGTCCACCGGCATTCGCGTCGCCTCTCTTTCCGCGACGCCCGCTGAATCCTTGTCGAATCTGCTGAAAAAGCATGGTACGGAGACCGTCCCCGACAGCGCATTCAACAAACTCTTCGGCATGTGGGGCGCCCATTACGAAGCGGGCGCCGACGACCCCTGTACGCAAGCGTCGCAGCAAGGTCTCGAGTGCCTCACACAGCGGGGCTCGTTCGGACAGCTCCGCCAGTACAACCGACCCGCGATCCTGCTGTTGAACGACGAAAGCGGCGTCGCTCACCAAGTGGTGCTCACAAACCTCAGCGACGAGCGCGCCAAGGTGGAGCTCGGAGGCCAGCGCCACGAAGTGAGCATCAGCGAGCTCGCACGGCTCTGGTTCGGCGACTTCATCATGCTCTGGCGTCCGGGCACGCAACGTGTGAAGCCGTTGTCCGTGGGGATGCGCGGGGACGAGGTGCGTTGGCTGCGACAGAGCTTGCAGAGAGTGACCGGCGCCCCGCCCGATTTCGCCGCCAGCGACCTGTTCGACGCCAAATTGAGCGAGCTCGTGAAGGATTTTCAGAAGCGCAACCAGCTCACTGTAGACGGCATTGCGGGCGTGCAGACTCAGATCGTGCTCGCAAGCGCAGTGGCCACTCCGGATTCGCCCGTTCTGCGCCGTGAGCCCGCGCAGGGTGGTGGCTAGCCCATGTCGTTCATTCTCGATGCATTGAAAAAATCGGAAAACGACCGGCAACGGCAGAGCGGGCCGGCGTTGTTCGAGGTGCGGGTGGCGCCGCCGCGGGCGGGCTTTCCGACGTGGGCCTACGCGCTGCTGGGACTGCTCGCAGTCAATCTCGTGATCGTCGGGTGGCTGGTGCTGAGGCGACCGGCGGAGGCAGCGACTCCGAAGGCGACGACTACGACGCCAGCTGCCGCTGCGCCCACGCCTGTACCTACGCCCACACAACCTCCGCCGGTGACGCAGGCGCCTGTTGCACAGGCGCCGCCGCCGCCCGCTTATGGGCCGCCGCCTCAGGGCCAGTACCCGCAGCAGAGCTACGCGCAGAATTATCCGCCGCAGCAGCAGGGGTATCCCCAACAAGGTTACCCGCAGCAGCAGGGTTATCCGCCGCAGCAGAATTACGGTCAGCAGGCGTACCAGCAGCAAGCACAAGGCTATCCGCCACAGCAGGGATATCCGGGCGCAGGAACACCCGGCGCTCAGAACGGCGGCGGGTATCAGGCACCTCAGCAGCAGGCGTACACAGCGCCGCCCGAAGGCGGCAATCCCGACGACTACGCACCGGCTGCCGAGCCGTCGGGCGGCGCGCCGCTCGGTCACGTGCGACGCGGGCTCGCGAACGGGCTGATGACGTACGAGGAAGCGGCGTCGAAGAACAGCCTGCCGCCGTTACACATGGACTTGCACGTTTACGCGCCGGACCCGAGCAAGCGGTTCGTGTTGGTGAATGCAAAGAAGCTGGGCGAGGGGCAATCCCTGCCCGAAGGCGTGCGGGTCGACTCGATTACGACGGATGGGGCGATCCTGTCGTATCGAGGTGTTCAGTTCATGATGGAACGGGACTGAGCTTTCGCGGTTAGTCTTTGCGGTGAGCCGACGCCCGCGCCGCCGCTCACTCGGCGATGTACCACTTCTTGTCGACCTGCTCCAACACGAACGTGTCGAACGGCAGGCCCTGGCCGCTGACGTCGTAGACCGCGCGACGCCCCTCGTATTCGAAGCGCGGCACGAGATCCTTCACGATGCGCATCGTCGCCGCGAGCATCTCGCGCGTGCCGATGCTGTTCTTGCAGCTGTTGATCAACGCCTCGAGCGCCTTTTTCGAGGTGCCCCGGCGGAAGTTCGGGCTCATGTACTTGTTGTAGTAGTCCTCGCAATTCGGCACGGCGAGCGCCTTGTATGCATTGTCGATCAGCTCGCCGATTTGCGGCGGCAGGCCGGTTTCAGTAGCCGCGCCCGGCTTGATCGGCGTCTGCGCCGCCGCGGGCGGGGGAAGCGAAGCGTAGATGCTCCGGCGCGCGTTGGTCAGATCGTCGATCTGCGCCTCGATCTCCGTGGGCAGCGTCGCTTTCCAGTCCTTGCCGTACGGCCGGATGGAGACGACGTTCACGACCTCCACTTTCGCGTGCTCCTTGTCGCCCTTGCCCTTCATCACGACCTGCACGACGCCGTTCTTGTCCGGCAGGGCCGCGACCCAGTCCGCATCCTTGTATTCGCGCCCGAACAGATACAGCTTGCGCCCAAGGCTTGCGTAGAAGTCGATCGGCGTGAGGCGCTCGAGGTCCGCGAGCGGCCGGCCCGGGCCGAAGAGTCGCGCGCGAATCGTGCCGTCCCCGCGGCCGGCCTCTTCGCGCAATTGCGTCAGAACCCGGTTGCGCAAAGCCTCGAGGTCCGACGGATGCAGGGCATAGGCGACCGCCTGCGGACTTCCGCTCGCCACCGCGTCCAGATACTCCTCGACCGCCCGCTTCTGCGCACCGTTGGGCTTTTCGAGATTCGCCGCGATGAGGGCCGCAGGCGCGAGCATCAAGCCGAGCAGCGCGGCGCATGCGAGGCGCGCCAGGGTCGAGAAGCGTGAGCTTTGGGTAGGGGAAATCATGCGGGTCAGACCCTGTGGGCTTGGGCTCGGTTCCTAGAGCATACCGTCGGCGTGCACTCTCACAGCAGCAGATCGACGATGATCGGCCGATGATCGGAGCCATCCGCCGCGCCGGGCCGGAAGGACTGCACGGTAACCGCCGCATTCACCAGCGCATGGTCGATCTGAATGCCGGCCGGCAACAAGAAGGACGGCCACGTCGGCACCCAGCCGAATCCGTCCGCGGCGGAACGAAGCCGCCCGTCGACGAGCAAGCGCCTGAAGTACGGGGAAAACGGCGTCACGTTGAGATCGCCGACGACCACGAGCGGCAGCGCCGTCGTCGCGCGGGCGTGCTGTGCGAGCAATTCGAACTGTTCGTTGCGCCGGGCCGCCGAGGGGGGCGCCATCGGCCAGGTTGCATGGACTCCGAACAGACGCAGCTGTCGACCTTGCGCGGCGATCAACGTGGCCTGAATTGCGGGTTCCTGGCGCGCACCGATCGGCAACACGCCCACATCTTTCATCGGCAACCGCGACCAGAGATTCATGCCGCGCGGTCCGACCCCGCGCGTCGCGTAGTGGTAGGGATATTCGCGATCGAGACCGGCGAGCGAGCGGCGCCAGGCCTCCGTCATCTCGACGAGCACGATCGCGTCGGGCCGCTCGTGGTGAATAAAATCGGCGACACGTTGAAATTGGCTATTGGTATAGAGCACGTTGATGGACGCGACGCGCACGCGCACCGGTTCGCCCGGCCCGCGCGCCACCGTGGGGGGAACCGCGGGAGGACGGGCGGCGAGCACGGGCGCGGCACTGAGCGTATTGAAGGCGGCGACCGCCAGAGCGAGCGCCGCCCACGCGGGGCTGCGGAGGATCAGGAAGACCACGAAGGCAACGAGCGCCAGGGCCGCGTACTGCACGGGAAAGTGCACGGCGAGGTCCCCGAGCCAGAAGCTGCCTGCGGTGGTCGCCATGAGCGACGCGCCGAGCAGAGATAACGTTAAAAGGGCCGACAGCGCAGGAATTCGGCGCCAGAAAGCTTGATCGCGCAGTGCGGAAAATCCACCATTCGCACCGCGCTCTGTTGCCACTGAGCCGCTCACTGCCTTCGCTGCCCTGGGATCGCCGTCAATGAGCCTGACCCTGGATCGGCTGAACTCGTCCTGCGCCCGACCGCGCCGCCTCTGCGCGCGGCACGCGGGCATTTAGCGCCGTGCCGCCAGGTCGCAGGATGACGAGTGTCACAGAAATCCCGCGTCGCAGGCGACAAGTGTCGTCGATCTGCGTCAACGTGAGTCGTCCGTGGAGCGGCCGGTCGGGCGAGGCACCGTGGCAAAACGAGCCCGTGACGAAGACGTGTGGAGCGGCATCGACATGAGCGCCGCCGCTACGCGTGACGTCGTCGATCTGCCGCCCGAGAGTCTCGTCGTGCTGACGCACGACATCGAGCTGCTGACGACGCTACGCGCCGTCGCCACCGAGCACGAAATCTCCACGGTGGGCGCCGAGGCGGATCTCGCCGCGCATCTGCTCGAGGATCACGCAGGCGTCGCCGTGCTCGACACCTCGGCGGTGACGAGCCCCGTCGGTCAGCTCGCGGATCGACTCAAGGCCCAGTTTCCCGATCTCGTCCTGGTCGTCGCGGGCAGCGTGAACGATCAGAACGCGATCGGCGCGCAGATTCAGCGGGGCACGGTCTACCGCTTTCTCCACAAGCCCGTCTCCGAACAGCGCGTGCGTCTTTTCGTGAATGCCGCCTGGCGCCGGCACGACGTGGAGCATCAAGAAATCATCGAAGCGACGGCATCGAATCTGCGCCAGCCGATGTGGGCGCCACCGCGGCCGACCGAAAAGACCATCAAGAACATGAAGTGGGGCAGCGTCGCCGCGGTCGCCGCTGTCGCACTCGTGTTGATCACGTGGCTCGTGACGCGCCAATCGAATTCCCCGTCCGATGCGGCCAACGACAGCGCGAGCAGCGCGCAGCCTGCAGCCGGCGCGGCCGCTAACAATGAGCTCGAATCACTGCTGGCGCGCGCCGACGCGGCCTTGCGAGCCGGCGCACTCACGTCGCCGGCGGGCGAGAACGCGGTCGATCTCTATCGACAGGCGTTGCGACTGAAGAGCGACGATCCGCGCCCGACCATCGGCATCGAGCGGGTGATGGACAAATTGCTCACCACTGCCGAGAAAGCGCTGCTCGAAGATCGTACCGATGAAGCCGCACGTCTGACGGACATCGCGCGCGGCATCGAGCCGGAGCACGTGCGTGTCGCCTTCCTCACGACGCAAATCGGCAAGGAGCGCGAGCGCCTGCTACTGGCGCAAGCGCGCTCGGCAGCCGAGCGAGGCCGCGTCGACGAAGCGATTCGCGTCTTGGATCGTGCGAGCGTGACGGGCGGTAGCAATCAGCAGGTCGCCGAGGCACGCAGTCAGATCGCGCAGAAGAAGGTAGACGATCAGGTCGACGAGTTCCTGCGTCGCGCGAGCGATCGCATCCGGAGCAACGCGTTGGTCGAACCCGCGCAGAACAACGCGCGCTTCTTCATCGAGTCCGCGCGTGCGATCGCGCCCAACAATGCCAACGTGCGGCAAGCGCAGCGGCAACTCTCCGATCGCATCGTCACGCAGGCGCGCAGCGCCATCAATGCCGGCAACGCGGATGAGGCGGACAAGTGGGTCCAAGCGGCCAACGACGCCGGCGTCGCTCGCGACGACATCACCGCGCTCACGCGCGATCTGAACCGCATGCGAATTGCCACGCGCGCGGAATCGATGGCGAAGCTGTCCCAGTCGTTCAATCAGCGTCTCGCGCAGGGTCGCCTCGTCGAACCGGCGAATGACAGCGCCAAGTTCTATCTCACCCAGCTCGCGCAGGCGGAGGCGACGCATCCGTCGACGGTGCTCGCGCGTCAGGCACTCGGTACGAAATTGCTCGAAGAGGCGCGCGGCGCCGTCACCCGGCAGGACTTTGCAGCGGCGCGGCGCTGGATGAGTGAAGCGCGCGAAATCGGCGTCGACCAGGCGGGCACGGCCGCCATCGACCGCGAGATCACCGCGGCGCAGACCAACGCCGCGCGCGCCAACGAAGTCATCACGGCCCGGGCGCTGACACGGACGCGTTACTCGCCGCCCGAATATCCCGAGGGCGCGCGGGTGCGCGGCGCACAGGGCTGGGTCGACATCATCTTCACGGTGCAGACCGACGGCTCGGTCGGCGATGTCACCGTGGCGGGCGCGGAGCCCGCCGGAATCTTCGAGCAGGCGGCGCTGGCGTCGGTGCGCAAGTGGCGCTATCAACCGATCGTTCGCGACGGTAGGCCCGTCGAGCAACGCGCCAAAGTGCGCATCAGCTTCGCGATGGAACAGCGATGACGGCTCGTACGCTGATGACTCACCGCCTCGTCATCGTGGACAAGGATCCACGCTATGCCGAATGGCTGCGCCATCACCTGAGCGTGGTGTACCCGGACTCGACACTGTCGCTCATGAGCGCGGAGGACTTTACGCGCGCACGCGAAGCGCTGTCTTACGACGAGTGCGACTTGCTGCTGCTGACCTCGGTGTACGGCGAGCATCCCGACGATCCAAAGTCTGAAGGCATCGTGCTCCTGCGCGAGTTTCGCGCGCGCCCGACGTTTCCGGCGGTGTTGGCGATCGCGGAGGAAGGCAACGAGCTCACGGCGGTGCGCGCGTTACAGCTCGGCGCGGTGGATTACTTGCCGAAGCGGCTGCTGACGCCGGAGCGGCTGAAGACATCGGTGCGCCTCGCGCTCCGGCGCGTCGAGCGGCGTGCATCACGGCGCGCGAAGCTCGCGAGCAGCGGCGACCACATCGCGGCAGAGGTCGCCGCGGCAGAGGCCGCGCCGCCAGAGCCGGCGCCGCCCGATCTCATTCCGGGCTATCTGATTCGCTCGACCATCGGCGAGTCGGAAAAAGCGGTCGTGTACCTCGCGCAGAGCGATTCGCTCGGGCGCGACGTGGCGCTGAAAGTCAGCCTCGGCGAGGCGGATTCGGAAGACCACAAGATTCTCCAGCGCGAGTTCGCCGCGGTGGCGCGCATTCGTCATCCGGCTGTCGTCGAGTTGCACGACTACGGCGTGCACGCCGGTCGCGAATATCTCGCCATGGAATACTTTCCGCGCGGCGACCTGAAGGCGCGGATGTATCTCGGCATCAGCGAGGGCGAAGCGCTGCGTTTCGTCGAGAACATCGCCTCCGCGCTACGCGTCGTGCATCACGCCGGCATCCTGCACCGGGATTTGAAGCCGCCCAATGTGATGCTGCGCGAGAACGACGATGTCGCGCTGATCGACTTCGGACTGGCCCGGAATCTCGAAGGTGGGCTGCAGAGCACGCGCACCGGCGTGCTACGCGGGTCGCCGTACTACATGAGCCCGGAGCAGGCGCTCGGCGAGCAACTCGACGCGCGCTCGGACCTCTACAGTCTCGGCATCATCTTCTATGAGATGCTCACGGGTAAGAAGCCGTTCGCCGGGACCTCGGCCATCGAGGTGCTACAGGAACACGTGAACGCGCCCGTGCCGCAATTGCCCGAGCGGCACGCGAACTACCAGCCCATGCTCGACCGGATGCTGGCGAAGTCGCGCGATCAGCGGTACGCGAGCGCGGAAGAAGTCATCGACGCGATTGCAGTCGCGCGTGAAGCCCACGCGCGACCGGCCGTTACGGCGGCATGACCCTCAGGCGTGACTCGACTCCGTGCCGGAGATCGGCGTCGGAGCACGTCGAGCCTCGTTTGCCCGGCCGAGCGAGTACGACAACACGGCCCACACCGCGCACACCGCCGCGCCGAACCAGCCGATACCCGCGCTGCTGAGACCGAGCGTCATCGAGAAGAACTGATACACCGATCCGCTGGTGGCATCGCCCCCGCGATAGATGAATGTGTCGATGAGGCTCTTCGCCTTGTACTTCTCCTCGCGCGAAACGACGGTATACAGCGTGTCCCGACACGGACGAGCGATCGAATATTCGCCCACGCGACGCACGATCATCACGCCCACCGCCACCGCGAACGTCGGTACGAGCGCATACGCCGCGTAACCGAAGGTCATCAGGATCGGCACGATGATGATCATCGGCGTCAGGCCGACGCGCTTGAACAACCGCCCGAAGATGAGCACCTGGGTCAGGAGCGAGAACGCCTGCACCCAGAAGTCGACATTCGAGAAGAACTGCGTGCGCGCATCGCGCGACGTGAATGCCTGCGCCACGAGCTTCTGCTGCTCGAGGTACATGAACGTCGAGGCCCACGTGAGCAGCAGCACGAACAGCCCGATGCCGAGCAGATACGGATTGCTCACGACCATCTTGAACCCGGCGAGCGAGCTGCCGCCGAGGGCGCGTTCGGACTCGCCCGGACGCGTCGTCACGCCGAACTGCCGGTGCCAGCGAATCACCTTCAGAATGAAGAACAGCGATGTCGCGAGCAGCACGGACGAGATCAGCAGCAAATTGATCGTGCCGAGCGGCACCGCGAGCCGACCGGCAAGGAACGGCCCGAGGAGCCCCCCGGTGCTGGCGCCGGCGGCGATGAAGCCGAACATGCGCCCGGCCTGCTCGCGCGTGAACACGTCCGCCATCAAGCTCCAGAAGACCGCGACGATGAACAGCGTGAAGACGCTGACCCAAATGAAGTAGGCGCGCGCGATCCAGGTGTGGTCCGACTCCAGGTTGAACCACAGCCAGAACGCGAGAATGTTGGCCGTGAAGAACCCGTAGACCCACGGCAGGAACTTCGCGCGCGGGAAACGCGAGGTGAGCCAGCCGTACACCGGCTGCACCAGCAACATCGCGATGAAGGTGCCCCAAAACAGCGCGGGCAGTTTCTCGGCACCCGAGTCGATGCCCATGGCCTCGCGGATCGGCCGCAGCATCGTGTAGCTCGCGAACATGAAGAACAGGCCCGCGAACGCCGCCAAGAGTGCCGGCAGCTCTTGGGATTCGACGACGACGAGGCGCTGGATGAAACCGCCGAAGCCGGAGCGAGAGGCGCCGCCCGGTGCGCGTGGGTCAACGGACATCAGGTCTCAATTCGTTGTAGAGGCTGGCCCACTCGATGCGGGCGGACCCATTATCACCGACAATCTCGAACGTTTTCCCATAAAGATCCGGCCGCCCGACCGCGCTCACCAGCACGGCGGCCACATCGCTGCGGGAAATGCTGCCTTCGCCCTCGCGGGGATCGCCTTGCATGATGCGCACGCCCCGCTGACCGCCGGGCTCATTCGTCAGCGAGCCCGGCCGGACGATGGTGTAGTTGATCCCGGTCGCGCGCACCGCTTCTTCCCCTTTGAGCTTCCACTCGAGAATGTTGTCCAGCATCGCATTCAGCTGGTGCTCGGGGTGGGTGACACCCATCGATGACACGAGGATGAACTGCGACACGCCGGCCGCTTTGGCGCTCTCGGCGAGCGACTTCACGCCCGCATAGTCGACGCGCTCCGGGCTGTTCTCCGGGTCGCGCTGCACGTTGCCGCCCAGCGCGCAGATGACCTCGTCCACCCCCTTGACCGCTTTCTTCAGAGACCGCGGCTCGCGCACATCGCCGGTGACGTATTGCACGCGATCGCCGAACAGCAAGCGAGCCTTCGATTCATCGCGAACCAACGCGCGGACGTGCAGCCCCCGGCTCAACGCCTGATCCACGATTTCCTGGCCCGTGCCCCCAGTTGCACCTGCAACCAGCACGATGTGCTCGTCAGCGCCGTCACGAGCGGAGCGCGCCCCAGCAACTCCTGTCACCACCACCATCGCTGCTACGACGACCCATGAACCCAAGCTGTGAAACACTCGCACGATACGTCCTCAGTCAGAGCTTCCAGGAAGCGAAATAGACCGCGCAACGCGGCAGAGGTTTGACGGTGCACACCGCTTCTCACGGTTCGCTTTGCCGCGCTTCGTCCGGTTCGATCGCTGCGTTCGGCGCACCCTTCGTAACATCCGACCCTCGCCAGTTGAGGTCTTGTCAGTGGTCACATCCGTGCAGTCGGCCGCCGCAAACCTCGGTCGGCGGCAATTTCTGATCGGCGCCACGGTCATCGGCACCGGCCTCTACGTCGGATTCGCGTGGCCAAAGAACCGCAGCGCGCCGGCCAAGGGCGCGGGCCCCGCAAGCTTCGCGCCCAGCGCACGCGCCCGTCGATCGCGTGCACGACCTGCGCTGGGTGCCTGCGCAGCTCTCGGGCGGAAGCTCGTCGACCGTCACGGCGTATCAGCAGGTGCGCCAGGCCGGTGCGACGGCGCGAGCGGTGTTGATCGCAGCGGCCGCAGACGGTTGGAAAATCGATAATTCGCAGCTCGCGACCCATGGCGAGGGCGCGGTGATCCACGGCGGCCTTGCGCTACATGGGCAAGCATGTCCCTCGTCTCGACAGTCCGGCGAAGCTCGCGCGCTTCGATGACAAGGCGGCGCGCGCCGTGTCCGGCGTCGTCGATGTGCGACACGTGCCCTCCAAAGTCGTGGCGATCCATCGCCCATACGCACACGGCATTCGCAGCGAACTGCTTCGTCGATGAGCTCGCGGCGAGGGCGAAGAAAGGACGCACGACGTGCGCAAGCGATGCGCCGATGGGCATCCGCACGCTGCCGATTTCCGCGAGTCTCTCGAACGTCTGAAATTCAGGACGCGACTCGAAGCGTCGTCGGCGCGCACCGACAACACGGCGTCGAGTTGACGTAAGTCCCGCAGCCTGTCGCTACTACCTACGCACGTCTGCACGAGTGCTGATCGGCACGTTGCAATTGTGTGAGCCACGCTTCTCACGCCCCGCGCGCAAGTGAGTACGCTGTTTCCCATGATCACTATCCGACCCAATCACTGCAGCCAGGGACTGCTCGACGAGCAGCGTTCGGATTCGCGACGCTCGATCTGCGCGGGACGCGCGGCACATCCGCGCGTGCCGGCGACGTGCGGACAGAGCTCACGCGTGTCCGTGCGCGCGAAGCGCAAGCGCGCCTGCATTCGCCGTGCGGCTCGCATCGCGCACTGAGTCCACTCTCTATCGGGTCATTGCGAGCCGCGGCCTGTGCTGCTCGCGTCTCTGTCTCTCTCTGCCGCTTTGTAATCTCCTTGACACGGAATTGTCGGAAAGGTGCAATGCAGGCCCAAAGTTTGCTGCTCCCGGCAACGCAATCTTTGGTGGAGCGACATGCACCTCGTCGATACGACTCTGTTCTATTCACCGACGAGTGGCGGCGTGAAGCGCTACCTCACAGCGAAGCACCAGTGGCTGCGCGCGAATACCAACTGGAAACATTCCATCCTCGTGCCCGGTGAGTCCGAGCACATCGAGACGGGCGCCGTTTCGAATGTGCCGGGATATCCCTGGCCCGGAACGTTCAATTACCGCTTACCGCTCAACCCGCGGCGTTGGACGCGCCTCCTCGATCAGCTTCAGCCGGACCTCATCGAGGCCGGCGATGCGTTTCATCCCGCATGGTGTGCTTGGCGTGTAGCGCAGCGGCGGCAGATTCCGCTCGCGGCGTTCTACCACTCGAACATGCCGCAGATCATTGCGCGCCGCATCGGCACGATGAGCGAGCGCGTGCTCGGACGTTACGCGCGCTGGCTCTACGAACGATTCGACGTCGTGTTCGCGCCGAGTCGGCTGATGTGTGCCTTTCTCAACAGCATCGGCGTATCCCATACGGTTCATCAGCCGCTCGGTGTGGATGCGGAGATCTTCTCGCCCGCGCGGCGCACATCGGACTTGCGCGCCAGACTGGGACTGCCCGAAAACACGCGCTTGCTCGCATACGCAGGTCGTTTCTCGGGCGAAAAGAACTTGGACATCCTGCTACAGGCATTCGCCCGCCTCGGTGCGCCGTATCACCTGTTGTTGATCGGCGGTGGGCGCAGTGCGCGGCCGACGTCTAACGTCACCATGGTGCCGTATCGGCGTGACAGCGCCGAGCTCGCTCAGTGGCTCGCGTCCGTGGATGCGCTCGTGCATGCGGGAACGAAGGAGACGTTCGGCCTCGTGGTCCTGGAAGCGATGGCCTGCGGACGGCCGGTCGTCGCGGCTCGCGCGGGCGCCATTCCCGAGATCGTCGATGAGAGCGTGGGGATGCTTGCCGAGCCGACGAACGCGGCGAGTATGGCTGAGGCGATCGCGGCGCTTTACGAGCGAGACATCGAAGCGATTGGCGCGGCGGCGCGGGCACGTGTGTTGAAGCGCTTCACTTGGACGCAGGCGTTTACCGCGCAAGTGAATGCATATGCGAGCTTGGTGCGCGCGCGGCGCGTGCTAGCAATGGCTCGGCCCGTTATCGAGTTGGGGCCTACGTCTTAGCGCTTCTTGGGCGGCGCGGCACGCTCGACGAAGTCGTAGAGGGTGAGCCGGCCCTTCGATTCGCCCACCGCGAGCTGCTTCCCATCCGGCGACCAGCGAATCGCGCTGATCTCGCCGCCGCTCAGGTGCGCGTCGACCGCCATCGTCTCCTTGCCCGGCTGCCACAGTGAAATGCGCCAATCGCGTCCGGCTGACACGAGGTGCGCGCCGTTCGGCTGAAAGGCGAGTGCCGTGATGCGCTCGGTGTGGCCGCGCAATTCGAGGGGATGCGTGCCCTCGGGTCCTTTGCCGCCGAAGTCCCATAGGACGACGTCGTTGCCCGCGGCGGTTGCGAGATAGCGTGAGCTCGCGCTCCACTCCGTCATCAGAACCTTCGTGGCATAGCCCCGCATTTGCGAGTCCTTGCCCGTCACGAGATTCCAGAAGTGCACGGTCCCGTCTTGCGTGCCGCTCGCGAGAAACTTGCCGTTCGGGCTGAACGCCGCCGTGAGGCACGCGGCCGGCCACGTGTACCGGCGCACGCTGAACTGCGGCGGCTCGATTCGATAAACCGCAATGCCCCCTTGAATCCCCGCGGCCAGATCGCGCCCCGGCTTGTCCCACGCGAGCGCCGCGATCGTCGCGGCGTGCGGCTCGAACTTGTGTGCGAGCTCGCCGGCGCTGCTCCATAGCGATAACACTTTGCCGGCTGCGGCGGCGAGCAGCTTGCCGTCGGGCGACCACGCGATGCGCTCGGTCCAACCCATGCCGGGTCGCAGTCGTTTGATTTCTGCGGCCTGCGCCGTATCCCACAGCGCGACCGCGCTGTCCTGCCCCGACGACGCCACGATGTTCGCACCCGGTTGCCAGGCGACGGCAATCGCGCCCATCGCGTGCTCGCCCAGTGTTTTCGCTTGCGGCTTGTCGACGACGTTCTCGACCAGCACGACGGCACCTTCGCCGCCCGCCACCGCCAACGCACGACTGTCCGCCGACCAAGCGATATCGACAACGTACGTATCGAGCGCGACGTTCGCGCGTTCGGTGAGCACCGCGGTCACGCCGCCACGCAGGATTCGAAGCCCGCTTCGATTTCCTTGCGATCGAGCTTGCGACCGATGAACACGAGACTGTTCTGGCGCGGCGTGGCACCCCACGGCCGTTCGAGCTTCGAGTCGAACATCATGTGCACGCCGTGGAACACGTAGCGCCGTTCCTCACCCTGGATATTCAGCACGCCTTTCATGCGGAAGATGTCTTGGCCCCGACTCTGCAACAGATAGCCCAGCCAGTCGTCGAGCTTCTTCGGATCGAGCGGGCGCGGGTCGGCGATGCCGATCGAGGTGATCTCGTCGTCGTGATGGTGATGCGAGGCGTACTGCCGCTCGGCCGACGGCGTGAGACCTTCGAAGCGAAGGGAGAGCTCCTGCGGGAGATGCTCGCAGAAGACGGCGTAGGTGCCGGGCTCTTTCACGTCGAGCGTGAATTGCGCGCCGCCATGGCCGACGTCGAGCCGATAGAGATGAGCGCCCGGCTCGAGTGTGCCGCCGCAGGGCACATCGATGGGCGTTTCGGCGAAAGCGCGCAGGACGTGCTCGACTTGGGCGTCCAACACGCCTTCGCTCGATTCGGAGACACGCAGGAACGTGATGCCGAGCCCCGGGCCATGCTCGTGACCGGCGTGCTCGTGATCAGGGTCGTGGGCGTGGTTGTGGTCCTGGCCGTGGTGATGAGCGTGACCGTGATGCGCGTGGTGGTCGTGATCATGCTCCTCGCTCCCGGTGCGAATCCGCACCGCGCCGGCCGGCAGCTCGAAGACCCCGCCCCATTCGAACGGATACTCCGGCTCGAGGAACGTGCGATCCACCGCGAGCGCGCGCTCGAGATCGAACGCGCCCACGTTCAGCACTTTATCGATCGGCAGCTGCGCGCTCTGCGTGCGGAAAATCTTGGCCGTGCGGTTGATCGAGCGAATCCGCTGCTCGACGCGCGCGAGATCGGCGGGCGAAACGAGGTCCGTCTTGTTCAGCAGGACGACGTCCCCGAACGCGATCTGCTCGTTCGCCGCCCGCACGTCCTCGAGGTGCTGCTCGGCATGCTTGGCGTCGACCAGCGTGACGATGGCGTCGAGCTGGAAGTGCTCCTTGAGGTCGTCGTCGATGAAGAAGGTCTGCGCGACCGGCCCGGGATCCGCAAGACCCGTGGTCTCGACGATGACGTAGTCGAACCGATCCTTGCGCTTGACGAGCTGGCCGAGGATGCGGATCAGATCGCCGCGCACCGTGCAGCAGATGCAGCCGTTGGCCGTCTCGAAGATTTCCTCTTCGGCGCCGATGACGAGCTGGTGATCGACGCCGACTTCTCCGAATTCGTTCTCGATGACAACGATGCGTTTGCCGTGCTGCTCGGAGAGGATGCGGTTCAGGAGCGTTGTCTTGCCCGAGCCCAAGAAGCCTGTCAGGACCGTCACCGGAACGGGGGACTCGCTCGCCATAGAAGCCCTACTCGCCTAGAGGCGCGCGCGTCGCGCCGGGGCGGCGATTCTAGCGGAGAAGCAGCCAGCGACCCGCAGCGGTCCCGGCAAGGCCCAGCATCACGCGCCAGAACAGGCGCTTACGCAACGGCACGGGCCGTGGCGGCACCGCCTTGTAGAAGACGCTCGCTACTTCGCGATGCACGTGCGCCACGCCATCGAGGGTCCAGCTGCGGTCGCCGCTCGACAGGCGGTACTGCCGGGGCCCGAGACGCTCGACCGTGGCTTCTTCCAGCGCCTCGGGTAAATCGACCGGCGCGGGGCAGGCAAACGCCATCTGCACCGGCTCGTCCGGCCGATCCCTCGTGCGGCCGACGAGAATGAGGCCGAGCGGTCCTTCGCCGTCGCGGCGACACGAGATCCATCCTAGAAAGCGGACGATCCCGGTGGGTGCGGGCGTCGCCATCACGTGTGGCCGACTCGCAGCGAGAGCGGCCAACTCACGGTGCGCGTCCGCTGCGCGTCGCCCCATGCGGGGCTCAAGAGGGTTTCGAGTGCGGCGACCGGATCCCCGCCCCGCGCGTCAACGTAGCGCGCCGTCGCCGACCAACTGCGCAAGTAGCCGAGGAGCTGCGCTTGGGTCCAGTTCTCCAGCATGCTGAGCGAGGGGCTGGCGAGCTCCGCGAATGGAAACGTCAGCGATCGATAGCCGTCCTCGACGTAGCGCCGCTCGGGCGGCCAGTAGTCGCCGACCGTATCCCCGTAATAGGTCTGCAGCAGCCGATCGAGAGTGGGCTCGTTGAGTCGCGGCACTCCGTACGTCCACACGGCGAGCACGCCATTCGAACGCAAGACGCGCTTCACCTCCGCATAGAACTGCGGCAAATCGAACCAATGCAGCGCTTGGGCGACGGTGACGAGATCGACTGAATCGCTTTCGAGCCCGCTCTCTTCCGCGCGCGCCACCGCATACGTCACGCGCGGATGCGGCCGCGCCGCGGCGAGCTGTTGGGCGCTGGCATCCGTACCGATGACGGTCGCGAAGCGCTCGCCGAGATCGACCGTCGCTTGACCATTGCCGCACGCGCAGTCCCACGCCCGGTTACGGGCGGGACTCACGCGCGCGAGGAAATCGAACAGGGCACCCGGATAGTGCGGGCGAAATTCCGCGTACTGAGCGGCGAAGCGCGAAAAGTGGTCCTTGAAGTTCACCGGGAAATCCCGACCGCGCAGGGTCTGATCCTGCGCGCACTATGCCGCGGATTCCAGATCCCAGACCGTGAGCGGCACCCCACGCCGGAGCCAGAAGCCCGCGCCCAGCTCGCGAAAGTGACGGCGCAAGCCGGCGCGATACCAACCCGCGGTCCGCAGGTACACCTTGGAATCGGTGCGGCTCTGGTCGCAGTTCTCTTCCCAATCCTTCTTCGTGAGAGCCGTGAAATACAGCATGCCGCGACAGACGCGCGCGAGATTGTTCAGCGCCCGGCGGGCGGTCGGTGCATCCAGGTACTGCACGACGTCGTAGCACACGACGAGGTCGAACGGCTTCGCCGGGCGATAGCTCTGGATGAGACCATGGTCCCAGCCATAGCGCTCGCACAGGTACTCGCTCGTCTCCATCCCGGTGTATTCCGCACGCGGAAACAGCCGGCGGAGCGGGGCGCGCAGCATGCCGGTGCCGCAGCCCGCGTCCAGAATGCGTCTGACCGGCAGGCCGATGTAGTCCGCGTGCGCGGCGATCATTCGCGCGCGATGGCGCACTTCGAGGCGCGTCGTCACGGCGGTGCGCGGGTTGTAATAGAAGCGCTGGTAATAGTCGCGATCGAACGAAGACGACATGCAACCTCGATGGGAAACCTTGGCCGGAATATCGGGGCGCGACAGTAGCGCAATCCCGCACATAACGGGACGGCCGCGGTTGCTCGGTGCCAGGTCGCGGCGTACTCTCCCGCCGCCATGACGGTGAACCTCAGCCATACCCCTGCCGCGCCGGCCTTGCAGGCTGCACAAGCCGACCGCCGCCAGCCCATGTGGCCGTGGCTTCTCATGCCGCTCGTGGCGCTCACGATGTACTTCCTGCTGAAGACGGCGAAGGACGCCCATCCGGCCCCCACGGGGCATCAGTTGGAAGCTCCCGCAGACCCTGTCCTGAGTGACGAACCCGGCTCGCACTGACGCGGGTTCGGAGTTTCGGTTTCCCCTATGCGTCAGCGTGCCCCCAAAGTCGGGTTCGTCAGCCTTGGCTGTCCCAAAGCGCTCGTCGATTCGGAGCGCATCCTCACGCACCTGCGTGCCGAGGGGTACGACGTGGCGCCGACATACGACGCGGCCGACGTCGTCGTCGTGAACACGTGCGGCTTCATCGATTCGGCGGTGGATGAATCGCTCGACGCGATCGGCGAGGCGCTCGAACAGAACGGGCGCGTGATCGTGACCGGCTGTCTCGGCGCGAAGCCCGAGCGGATTCTCGAGCGGCACCCGCGCGTGCTGAAGGTGACGGGGCCGCACGCGTACGAGGACGTGGTCTCGGCGGTACACGAGCACGTGCCCCCCGCGCACGATCCGTTCTTCGATTTGTTGCCGCCGCAGGGCATCCGGCTCACGCCGCGGCATTACGCGTATCTCAAGATTTCCGAAGGCTGCAACAACAAATGCAGCTTCTGCATCATCCCGGCGATGCGCGGCAAGCTCGCGAGCCGGCCCATCGACGAGGTGCTGCGCGAGGGCGAGCGGCTCGTCCGCGCGGGCGTGAAAGAGCTGCTCGTGATCTCGCAGGACACGAGCGCGTATGGGGCGGACATTCGGTATCGCGCCGGCACGTGGCGTGACCAAGCCTACGAGACGCGCTTCATCGATCTGGCGCGCGGGCTCGGGTCGCTCGGTGCATGGGTGCGGTTGCACTACGTGTATCCGTATCCGCACGTCGACGACGTCATCCCCTTGATGGCCGAGCGCAAAGTGCTGCCCTACCTCGACATTCCGTTCCAGCACGGTAGCCCCACCGTGTTGAAAAGGATGCGGCGGCCGGCGCATGCCGAGAACACGCTGGCCCGCATTCAGGCCTGGCGCCGACTGTGCCCGGACCTCGTTCTGCGCAGCACGTTCATCGTTGGATTTCCGGGCGAGACCGACGCCGAGTTCGAGGAGCTGCTCGCCTGGCTGGAAGAAGCGCAGCTCGATCGCGTGGGCTGCTTCAAGTACTCACCTGTGGAAGGCGCGACCTCGAACGTCCTGGCCGATCACGTCTACCCGGAAGTTCAAGAGGAGCGCTACGAGCGGTTCATGACGCTCGCGAGCGAGATCAGCGCGCAGCGCCTCGCGCGCCGCGTCGGCCAACGCATGCGCGTGCTCGTCGACGCCGTCGAAGGGGACCTCGCCACCGCGCGCAGCGAAGCCGATGCCCCCGAGATCGACGGGCTCGTGCACATCGAAGGTGCGGGCGCGCTCAGCGTAGGCGACTGGGCCGACGTCGAGATCACCGCATCCGACGCGTACGACTTGACCGCGAGACTCGCCGACGCCTCCTGACCCACCTGGCGTTTCAGCCGGGTTCGTGTGCCGCCCCCGCGCGCGGCATACACAACAACTGCATCCGTAGCAATCTGTCGGTACACTTCGCCACTTTATACGGGGCCCCCGCGTGATGAGCGGGCAACGACCTGACACCCACGGCGTTTTCGAGCACAAAAACGTTTGATGAACAAGCCAGCCGAAGCGATCCGCACCCCACCCACTAGTCCTCCTTTGGAAATTCGCTTCGGTCAGGTCGGCCTCGCGCAAGTGCGCATCCGCACCACCGATCCCGGCGCCATCCTCGATGAGCTGACGGGGCGCGTCGCCACCGCGCCGCATTTCTTCGAGCGCACGGCAGTGTGCCTCGACTTGAGCGCGCTCGAGAAGGAGCCTTCGACGGAGGAGTTGAAAGCGGTCGTGGACGCAGTGAGCCGCGCCGGCATGATCGCCGTCGGCCTCGCGCACGGCACGGCTACCGTCGACGCTCTTGCGCGCCATCTCGAGCTGCCCGTGCTCACGTATTTCCGCCCGCAGAAGACTGCGCCGCCGGTGCTGCCCGCCGCGGATCCGCAGGAGCTGACCGTGCCGGCGCTGATGAATCACACGCCGGTGCGCTCGGGCCAGCGCGTATATGGCCGGCACCGGGATCTGATCGTCACCAACACGGTGGGTGCCGGCGCGGAAGTGATCGCGGACGGCTGCGTGCATGTCTACGGTGCGTTACGCGGCCGCGCGATCGCCGGGGCTCGCGGCGACGTCAGCGCGCGTGTGTTTTGCCAGGAGTTCCACGCCGAGCTCGTGTCCATCGCCGGCGTGTTCCGTGTGTTCGAAACCATTCCGACGGAGCTCGCCGGCAAACCCGTGCAGGCGTGGCTCTCCGGCGACGACCTGCGCTTCGCGCGAATTGGTTCCTGACTCGAGTGAAGGAGACCCAAGCATTGACCGAAATCATCGTAGTCACTTCAGGTAAAGGAGGCGTCGGCAAGACGACCACCTCGGCCAGCCTCGCGTGCGGCCTCGCCCGGCGCGGCAAGAAAGTCGCCGTCATCGACTTCGACATCGGCCTGCGCAACCTCGATCTCATCATGGGATGCGAGCGTCGCGTGGTGTACGACTTCGTCAACGTCATCAACGGCGATTGCACGCTGAAGCAGGCGCTGATCAAGGACAAGCGCTTCGAGACGCTGTTCGTGCTCGCGGCCTCGCAGACGCGCGACAAGGACGCGCTGACGCCCGAAGGCGTGAAACGGGTGCTGGACGAGCTCGCCGCGGAGCAGTTCGACTACATCATCTGCGACTCGCCCGCCGGCATCGAGAAGGGCGCACACCTCGCGATGTACTTCGCGGACCGCGCGGTCGTCGTGGTGAACCCCGAAGTCTCCTCGGTGCGCGATTCGGACCGCATCCTCGGCCTGCTCGCCAGCAAGACGGCGCGTGCCGAAGCGGGCAACGGCGGGGTGAAGGAGCACCTGCTCCTCACGCGATACAGCCCGAGGCGCGTCGCGACCGGCGAGATGATGAGCGTCTCCGACGTGAAGGAGATTCTCGGCCTCGACGTCGTCGGCGTCGTGCCGGAATCGCAGGACGTGCTGACCGCGTCCAACGCGGGCACGCCGGTCATCCTCAACGAGACGAGCGACGCCTCGCAGGCGTACGACGATGCCGTGTCGCGCTTGCTCGGCGAGACCAAGCCGCTGCGCTTCATCGAAGAGCCGAAGAAGGGCTTCTTCGCACGCGTGTTCGGAGGTTGAGGATGGGGCTGCTAGCGCTGTTTCGCCGCACCCCCTCATCCGCCACCGTTGCCAAGGAGCGTTTGCGCATCATCGTTGCGCAGGAACGCAGTGCGCGGGGGGGCGGGCCGGACTATTTGCCGTTGTTACGCCGCGAGCTGCTGGAAGTGATCCGCAAGTACGTGAACGTGGATCCGGATGCGATCCAAGTGAACGTCGAGCGCGAAGAGGGGCAGGAGGTGCTCGAGCTCTCCGTGACCCTGCCCGAGCGCAAGGCCGCGGTCGCGCCGACGACGCCCTGAGCGGGTCGCGGCCGTGAACTACGCGCGGCGCACGTAGGCGCCGCGCATGGGGGAATCCTCGCTCCGTTATTCGACCGTCACGCTCTTCGCGAGATTACGCGGCTGGTCGACGTCCGTGCCCTTGAGAATGGCGACGTGATACGACAGTAGCTGCAGGGGAATCGTGTACACGGCCGGCGCTTGGAAGTACGTGACGTGCTTCGGCATCGTGATCACCGTGACACCGTCGCTCGGCACGATGCCGGACTCCGGATCCGCGAACACGATCAGCTCGCCGCCGCGGGCGCGCACTTCCATCAGGTTCGACTTCAGCTTTTCGAGCAGGTCGTTGTTCGGCGCGACCGTGATCACCGGCATGTCCGCGTCGACGAGTGCCAGCGGCCCGTGCTTCAGCTCGCCCGCCGCATACGCCTCGGCGTGGATGTACGAGATTTCCTTCAGTTTCAGCGCGCCTTCCATCGCGATGGGATAGAGCACGCCGCGCCCGAGGAACAGCGCGTGATGCTTGTCCGCGAAGCGCTTCGCCAGCTCTTCGATCACCGGATCGAGCGCGAGCGTTTTCTCGATCATCGACGGCAGCTCGACCAGCCGCGACACGAGCCCGCGCTCGCGCTCCGCGTCCGCATCGCGGTGCTTCGCGAGGGCGATGATCAGCATGCTGAGCGCGGCGAGCTGCGTGGTGAACGCCTTGGTCGACGCCACGCCGATTTCCGGACCGGCGCGCGTGAGCATCACGAGCTCCGACTCGCGTACCAATGAGCTTTCCGGCACGTTGCAGATCGCGAGCGTCGAGAGATACCCGGCTTCCTTCGCGAGGCGCAGCGCCGCGAGTGTGTCCGCCGTTTCGCCCGACTGCGAGATCGTGACGAACAACGAATTCCGCAACACAACTGGACTGCGATAGCGGTACTCGCTCGCGATCTCAACCGAGCACGGCACCTTGCAAATCTGCTCGATCAAGTACCGCGACACCGCCGCCGCATGGAAGCTCGTGCCGCACGCCACGATGTGCACGTGTTCCGTGCGCTTGAACACGTCGGTCGCGGCCGGCCCGAACGCCGCCTCGAGCAAGCGCCCGTTGGCAACCCGCTCTTGCAGCGTGTTGGCGAAGGCGCGCGGTTGCTCGTGAATCTCCTTCAGCATGAAGTGGCGGTACTGCCCCTTCTCCGCCGAATCCGCCGACAGCTCGCTCTCCCGCACCGGACGCTCGACCGAGTTGCCTTCCTTGTTGAGCACGCGGACGGACTTGCGGCGAATCTCCGCCACATCGCCCTCTTCGAGGAAGATGAACCGGCGCGTCACCGGCAACAGCGCCGCGACGTCCGAGGCGACGAAGTTCTCTTCGACGCCGAGACCGATCACGACCGGGCAGCCCTCGCGCGCGAGGATGATGCGCTCCGGATCGTGCTCGCTGACGACCGCAAGTGCGTACGCGCCCTCGAGCTCGGCCACGGTCGCGCGCACGGCCTTGAACAAATCCTTGACCGTCTCGAGATGGAAATGAATGCGATGCGCGATGACTTCCGTATCCGTCTCGGATGTGAACTTGTAGCCCGCACGCAGGAGATCCGCGCGCAGCTCTTCGTGGTTCTCGATGATGCCGTTGTGAACGATCGCGAGACCGTCCAGAGAAATATGAGGGTGCGCATTGCGCTCGCTCGGCACGCCGTGCGTGGCCCAGCGCGTGTGCGCGATGCCGAGGTTGCCGTGCGCCGGCGTCTGCTCGAGCGCCTCCTGCAGCATCTTCACTTTGCCGACGGTCCGCAGACGCTTGAGGTGCTGCGTGCCGTTCAGGACGGCGATGCCAGCCGAGTCGTAGCCGCGATATTCGAGCCGACGCAGGCCCTCCATCAGGATCGGCACGATATTGCGCTCAGCGATCGCCCCTACGATTCCGCACATGGTGGTCAGAGTCCTGCTTGTTCGCGTTTGGGGCGCAAGTGTGCCCCAAATGGCGTTAAGGCGCTGATTCTAGTGGCCTGAGCGTGAACTCGTTCGCAGCGTTCGGGGGTGATTCCGGCGCGTCCGTGACGCGGCCGGGCGGCCTTTTTCGGGTACGCAAATTGCGGATTCGCCACGATTTTTTGGGCGACCGGTCGACGCTCCCCGGGCGCTTTGCGGGTTGTGCGCTGATGGAGCTGGGCGTGAGACCGGCGCGACAAGGAGCGTCGCGCCGGTCGGTCGGGAACGCGCGGGGGCAGTCTCCTCCGCCGCCCGAGGCCGCAATCCGCCGCGGACCCATTCTTCTATTCTCCTACCCGGGCGTCCGTAAGATACAGCGGCAAGCCATCGACGAACTTTGCCGTGACGATGTGCGCGAGCAGTGAGGGCGTCGCCAGGCTCTTGGGAAAAAGCTGCGTGGGCACTGGTGCGATCGACACGCTCGAACAGCACGGCCAGACGTACTTGGGCCGGATGTTACGGATCACCCGCACGTAGGCGGGCTTGTAATCCAGCTGCTCGGAGATCTCTTCGCCCATGCGCCGAAGCGGCTCGCCGTGCTCGGCGCAGACTCTCTGCGCTTCCGGCAGATCGTGAATGACTTCCACACGCGGCAACGCTGCATCGAGCTTCTTGCGGCCGCGTTTACCGCGCTCGTGCGCCGGGATCGTGATGCTTTGAGGGATGCTGCGGGCGGCCTGCGCCAGTGCCTCGGCTTCGTTGAACAGCCAGGCCTGGTCCGGGTTCAACTGCTCAGCCCCCCGCATTGCTTCAGCAAAAATGTTACCGGACGGGGTCGTTGCTTCACGTGAGATGTTACCGGCGACACTCCTGCCACCATGCCACCTTCACAACGTCCGGAGGGGGCATGGGTACCAAGATGACACATACGGCGCGGGACGTCAGCGTCAATGGTGGAGAACGAACTTGCACTCCGGATCGATCACCTTTGCCGAACCCGGAGCTCCTCCCGGCGCTTCGCGCCGGGAGTCTCCCTGGCGTTGAAGACGCGAAATGAAGA